>Ga0209309_10000110_pt1 | contig 112572 bp, 97 predicted proteins | sample COGITO_mtgs_1204_2_FD_184807 | JGI IMG/M metagenome (GOLD analysis project Ga0209309, IMG submission 184807) | Pelagic marine microbial communities from North Sea - COGITO_mtgs_120412 (SPAdes) (version 2) | ecosystem: Environmental > Aquatic > Marine > Epipelagic ... | reverse complement strand
TATTGTGGGAGAGTATGTCGTCGCCTTGTTTTTTGAAAACCCCTTCATCATTGATGAAGGGGTTTTTTTATACCCAATACTCAAATCATAGTTACCCTTTTTAAAAGAATAAACCCCTTCCAGATAGTGATCCCTATCCCGGAAGGGGTTTACTTGTTTATGAGAATGCTTGTTCTTCAACCGGCCAGAGATTGAAGCAAACTACCGCCTAACGCGGAAAGCCCGGCACAAAGCCGCTGGCTTTGGGGGACGCATTAATCGAATAAGGATTTAATTAATGTTCTGATCCCTTTAAACATTAGGAACATGGCTCCTGCACATGCTAGAATTCCTAATAGAAGTACAGCTATATATAATGGATGTTCTTGGTTGTTAAAAGCGCTGTATAAAATTGTAGGACCTATAAGAGTAAGTGGTAATGCTCCTGCCAAATATTTAATTCCTTTACCAAGTAAAGTCTTATTGGTATGTTTCATCTTGAATTTCTTTTGATTACCAAAAAGGTAATTTATTGAATCTTATAAGTTAGATCATCAGACTGAGAGAGCCTGAAATATCCAAATGCAAAATTATCTGGATTGGTTGTATTTACTATATTTCCTCTCACGGTGGTGGGTTGTGTTTGAAAAGGACCACCATTGCTATCTCCAGCTTGAGAGCTCAATATATAAAGATAATTATAAAATTGTTCTGAAATTCCTTGAATTTCAAAATTTACTTCATTTCCAGGTTCAAGATCTTCCTTTGAGAAATAGGCGAAAGTTCTATTTCCATTAGTAAATTCATCATCATAGATTTGAATGGATAAATCTTCGAAGGTAAATCTAAAAAGGTAATAATTAGTTTCTTCCGCTGGATCTGTATAATATCCCTTAAGCTCATACTCATCACCATTAAAACCTCCATTTTGAGTTTGTGTTATTTCCTCTAATTGTACTACAGGCTTGAATTTTTCTGTAGCGGTATACAATTCATTTTTATATTCAATGTTCAATATATAAGTAGCGTTTAATTCAACATTAAAATTGTTGTTTCTATAAATCCCAGGGTCAACTTCATCAAATTCATAAGTTACTCCGGATTCAGAAAATATTTCTACTCTTGCATCTTTCGCAGGGGGTATTATAGTATCAAAAAATGGTGCTGTGGTTGTTAATTTAATGATCTGATCTTTTCCTGAAGTATCTTTTCTCCATATAATGGAGGCCTCTACTACTAATCTAGGTTTAGATTCTTCTAAATCTACATTTACAACATCTTCACATGAGTAGAGCAGAATGACTAATATTAATACAATAAATGTTTTTATATTTTTCATATCCTAAAATTTGAAATTATAGGTTACCGATGGTATTATTCCAAACAGCGAAAGCCTCACAGCTTCATTATTACCTGTGTCTTCATTATTTCTGAAGTTTAATGATACAGCGTTCTTACGGCCGTACACATTATAAATTCCGAAGTTCCATGAAGATTTATAATTGCGGCCCATATTTTTACTAGGGGTATAAGTTGCTGAAATGTCAAGTCTATGATAAGCAGGTAACCTTTCACTATTACGTGGGGAATAAACAGGTATTGTTAAATTCTCAAAACGATACTGTCCGGTTGGGTAAGTGGTAGGCAAACCAGATTGATATATGAAATTAGAATTCAGTTGCCATCTTGAATTTAACTCATAGCTACCAATTAAAGATAGATCATGGGTTTTGTCATAGGCTGTTTTATACCAATTTCCATCATTTATTCCTGTTTCAACTGCTGTTCTACCGGGTGTTTGCTGTTCAGATCTTGATAGAGTATAAGAAAGCCATCCTGTAAATCTGCCAGTATTCTTCTTGAAAAGAAATTCTAATCCATAGGCTCTGGCTTTCCCAGGCAAGATCACCTGTTCTATAGCATTGTTTGCAATTAGATTTGCACCGTCTATGTAGTCTATTCTGTTTTTTATGAATTTATAAAACCCTTCAATTTCTATAGAATATTTATCATCTGATAGATTTCTGAAATATCCTGCAGCAACCTGATCGAGAATTTGAGGTTCTATATATTTTCCACTAGGTGCCCAAATATCTAAAGGTGTTGGCGAGCTTGTATTAGTTATTAAATGTAAATATTGATTCATTCTGTTATAACTAAGCTTAACAGATTCATTATCGTTTAAACTATATGCTAGAGAAGCACGTGGCTCTATAGCCCAGAAATGTTTTTCAACTTTATTTTTAGATAGTTGTTTGGTACTTATTGGATTCGCATTTTCGTAGATCTTAAAATCATTATTGAAGTTAACTGCCTGATCACCTTTATACAAGTTTAACTCTGATTGACCTAATCTGAAAAAATTACTAAATCTGAATCCATATTCTGCAGATAAATTCTTCGTTAATTTTTGTTCAGCAGATAAATAGAGTGCGCTTTCAAATGCGTATTTTTTGGTGAGTTTATAATTTATGATACCGGAGGTAGCGGTACTTGGTTCAATTTCTCCTGGATTAAATTCATAATAAGTATTCTGAATTCCATAATCTAAGCTCAGATTATCGTTTATATAGTGGTTGAAATCATATTTGAGATTTAAATTTTTTATTCCACTGTTCCAATTGAAACCTACAAAGTCTAAAGTAAGTCCGTAATAATAATCGCTATAGATCACAGAAAGATTCGTGAATATATTGTCTGTTAATACATGATTCCATCTTAGGTTAAAAACAGCATTACCATAAGTGTTTTTAAAACTCTGACTAATATTAAATACATCTCTCCCAAAGTAGCCCGAGAATAGAATGCTATTGCTGTTATCTAATCTAAATGTTAATTTGGTGTTGAGATCGTAGAAATAAGCAGCATTATCGTTATCTGTTAATTTTAGAAAAAGATGCGCATAAGAGCTTCTTCCTCCAACCAGAAAAGAACTTTTATCTTTTACTATAGGTCCTTCTGCAAGAATTCTACTAGAAATAAGTCCTATTCCTCCATTTGCTTTAAACTCTTTACTGTTACCATCTTTCTGAAAGATCTCTAAGACGGAAGAAACCCTTCCTCCATATTTTGCCGGAATACCACCTTTATATAGCTTCAAATTTTTTATGGCATCTGGATTGAAAACAGAAAATAATCCGAAGAGATGAGAAGAATTATATATAGTAGCCTCGTCTAAGAGAATCAGGTTTTGATCTACAGCGCCGCCTCTCACGTTAAAACCGGAAGATCCTTCTCCTGCATTAGAAACACCGGGTAATAATAATAAAGATTTTACTACATCTACTTCACCAAAAACTACTGGTAATTTTTGAATAGTGCTAATATCCAGTTTATTTACACTCATTTCCGGTTTTCTAATATTCAACTTTTCTGTATCGTCTGTAATAACAACTTCATCTAAGCTTTCAGAAGTTTCAGATAACGAAAAATTTAAGGTTATATTTTCAGAAAGATCTACCGTGATAGTCTGTTCTTGATAACCTAAATAGGAAATAATGATCTGATGATTGCCTTCTGGTAATTTCAAAGAATAGAATCCATATTCGTTGGTTACTGCTCCAAAATTAGAATTGGCTACCAGAATATTTACACCGTATAAGGTTTCATTACTCGAGGAGTCTTTTATAACTCCATTAATGATGTAATTTTCTTGAGCATAAGTTGTGAAAATGCTGAAAATAAATAGAATTGAAAGTAAAGTTCGCAAGCTGATTTTTATTGTAAATATAAGACTTGTAGATAGATGGTTATAGAATAGATGAATTTCTTAAGAATTTATTTTAGTTTGATTAACCCATGTAAAAATTGGAAAATAAAAAAAAGCCCTGAACTAATTCAGGGCTTTATTAATCTTTTTATCACTAATTAATTTTAGTAACCTAAAATTTTATTTAAAGTTGAACTAGGTCTCATTGCTTCGCTCGTTAATTCTTCATTAGGATAATAATAGCCGTCAATATTTACAGAATGACCTTGAGCTTCTATTAAATCTTGAAGTATTTTATCTTCGTTATTAGAAAGATCTTTTGCAATTTTAGTGAACTGCTCTTTTAATTCAGCATCTTTATCTTGCTTGGCAAGTTCTTGTGCCCAATAAAGCGCTAAATAGAAATGGCTACCTCTGTTATCGAGTTCATTTACTTTTCTTGATGGAGATTTGTCATTTCTCAGGAACATTTCTGTAGCCTGATCTAAAGTTTCAGATAATATTAAAGCCTTAGGGTTATTGAATTTTTCTCCTAAATGTTCTAGAGAAACAGCCAATGCTAAAAACTCTCCAAGGGAATCCCATCTTAAGTGTCCTTCTTCCAAGAATTGTTGAATATGTTTTGGAGCAGATCCACCGGCTCCGGTTTCAAATAAACCACCACCTTTCATCAAGGGAACAATAGATAACATTTTTGCGCTAGTACCCAATTCTAAAATTGGAAAAAGATCTGTTAGATAATCTCTTAAAACGTTACCAGTAACGGAGATTGTATCTTTTCCTTCTTTTACTCTTTTTAAAGTGTATGCTGTAGCGTCTTCTGGAGTCATTATTTTGATCTCTAAACCGTCGGTATCAAGATCTTTTAAATAAGTATTCACTTTTTTAATAACTTCAGCATCATGACTTCTGTTTTTATCTAACCAAAAAATTGCTGGCATTCCCGAAGCTTTTGCTCTAGTAACCGCTAATTTAACCCAGTCTTGAATAGGAGCATCTTTAACCTGGCACATTCTCCAAATATCTCCAACTTCAACAGCATGTTCCATTAAAGTTTTTCCTGAAGCATCAAGAACTCTTACAGTTCCTGCATTTTCAATTTCGAAAGTTTTATCATGAGAACCATACTCTTCCGCTTTTTGAGCCATTAGTCCCACATTAGGAACGGTACCCATAGTAGTTGGATCAAAAGCACCGTTCTTTTTACAGAACTCTATAGTTGCCTGATAGATTCCAGCATAACTGCTATCTGGAATTACTGCTTTTGTATCTTGTTTTTTACCTTGTGCATTCCACATTTTACCTGAAGTTCTAATCATTGCTGGCATCGAAGCATCAATAATTACATCACTAGGTACATTAAGGTTTGTAATACCTTTATCTGAATCTACCATGGCAAGATCTGGACCCTTCTCAAAGTCATATTTAAGATCTGCTTCAATAGCCGCTCTTTCATTGGCAGGAAGTGATTTTATAGACTCAATAAGATCTCCAAGTCCGCTATTCGGGTTTACTCCAAGCTTTTCTAGAGTAGCAGCATGTTTGCTAAATACATCTTTGAAGAAAACGCGAACAGCGTGTCCAAAAATGATAGGGTCTGAAACCTTCATCATTGTAGCTTTCATGTGCAAAGAGAACAATACACCTTTTTCTTTAGCATCGGCAATTTGAGCCTCAAGGAAACTAATTAAAGCTTTCTTGCTCATTATAGTGGCATCTATGATTTCTCCGTCTAAGACTTTAAGATTATCTTTAAGTACGTGCTTTTTACCATTAGTGTCTTCTAATTCAATTTTTAATGTATTAGCAGCATCTAGGGTAAGAGATTTTTCATTAGAATAAAAATCACCTCCTTTCATGGTTGAAACATGTGTCTTAGAATCTGCATCCCATTTCCCCATAGAGTGAGGGTTTTGTTTTGCATAGTTCTTTACAGCTTTAGGGGCACGTCTATCAGAATTTCCTTCTCTTAAAACTGGATTTACAGCGCTACCTTTTACTTTATCATATTTTTGTTTGATAGCTTTTTCCTCTTCAGATTTAGGTTCTCCCGGATAATCAGGCAATTTATAACCTTTAGCCTGTAGTTCTTTTATAGCAGCTTCTAATTGAGGTTCTGAAGCGCTAATGTTAGGAAGTTTAATAATGTTTGCTTCAGGATGAGAAACCAATTCCCCTAACATCTTTAAAGCATCTGGTACTCTTTGATCTTCTGGTAGAATATCTGAAAAGTTAGCAAGTATTCTGGCTGCTAAAGAGATGTCTGTAGGTTCTATATCTATATTAGAGGTATCAGTAAAACTTCTAACTATTGGTAAGAATGAAAATGTAGCTAGCATTGGAGCTTCATCTGTTTTGGTATAAAATATCTTTGATCGGTTTGACATTATATATATTTATTTTTTACACAGAAGTTTTGAACTAGAAAAAATTCTAAAGCTACTGTATGGATTAATGATTCTGTAATTTTAATAGTACTAGGCTTAAATGCACTAGCCTCGCGAAGATACCATTTTTGCTCATTTTATCATAGCAGAAAGAGAACGAAGTAGTATAAAATAACAATATTTTATAAATAAAAAAGCTATTTCAACATACCTTGTATATTGAAATAGCTTCTGATGAAATAACGCTTTACCGCTGGATTTTGGAAATCATCATAAGTCAATTAAACTAACTTACACGTGCGCTACTTCACATGATATAATTTCCTCACAAACGCGAACAAATTATATCAAAAACGTTCTTACCTTTTTGATTATTTCACTTTATGAAAATAAAGATAAAAACCTATGTAAAGATATTGCTTTACAATATCCAAAAATTGGAAATCCTATTGTCATTCCTCTGTGTTTTTAGATACACTTAAAGTTACGACGAAAAATTAATAATAAAAAAAATTAACACACTTATTTACAGTGTGTTAGCGTTAAAATTTTTCATAAAAAAAGCCCCATAATATGGGGCTTTCATTAATTCATTTAGAAAGTAATTACCTTCTTTGCTCTTTAATACGAGCTTTTTTACCGGTAAGACCTCTGAAATAATAGATACGTGCTCTTCTAACAGCTCCACGCTTATTGATTTCAACTTTTTGAAGTGCTGGTAAGTTAACCGGGAAAATACGTTCAACTCCAACAGTTCCACTCATTTTTCTGATAGTAAAAGTTTTAGAAACTCCAGTTCCTTTAATTTGAATTACTACACCTCTAAAAAACTGAGTACGGGTTTTAGCTCCCTCCTTAATTTCATAATACACAGTGATAGTATCACCTGCAGAAAATTCAGGAAAATCTTTTTTTGCAACGAATTCGTCTTGAACGAATTTAATTAACGATTCCATAATAGATAGTTTAATATAATACTAAAGCAACATTCGCGGTTTTCGCCAGAGGTTGGTTCAGAAACGAGTGCAAAATTAGAAAATTAAATTATATAAACAACCATTAAATTAATTAATCTTCACCAAGAAGATCTGGACGTAACTTTTTGGTTCTCAGGTAAGATTGTTCTTCTCTCCAGCTTTCAATTTTTGGAAAATTTCCAGAGGTTAATATTTCTGGTACTTTCCATCCTTTATAATCTGCAGGTCTTGTGTAAACTGGTGGAGCTAGAAGATCATCCTGAAAAGAATCTGTAAGGGCGGAAGTTTCATTACCTAAAACTCCGGGGATTAACCTTATAATTGCATCACATAGTACTGCTGCACCTAACTCTCCTCCAGAGAGTACATAATCTCCAATAGATATTTCTTTAGTGATAAATTGGTCGCGAACTCGTTGGTCTACTCCTTTATAATGTCCGCAGAGTATAATGATATTTTCTTTTAGGGATAACGTATTTACGATTTTTTGATTTAAGGTAAGTCCATCAGGAGTCATATAGATCACCTCATCATAAGCTCGTTCAGATTTTAATTTTGTGATGCACTTATCAATCGGTTCTATCATCATTACCATTCCTGCACCACCTCCAAATTGATAGTCGTCAATTTGCTTGTAATTATCTGTAACGTAGTCTCTAAGGTTGTGTAAGTGTATTTCAACCAGTCCTTTTTCTATAGCTCTCTTTAAGATAGAGACTTCAAAAGGACTGGTTAAAATGTCCGGAACCACTGTAATAATATCTATTCGCATTTTATTTTAGTTTACCGGTGCAAAGATGAGAAATATCTTTGCAATAAATCTTCAGAAAAGAAAAGCTTATTTATCGCTAGATTTATTTCTTTCATCTTGAAGCAATCTACCTAATCTTTGCTCTTTTTCTAGAGCTTTAGCACGATATAGCTCAAATTCTTTCTCTGTAGTGGCTAATTTGTTTCTAGCTTCAGAAGTATCTGAATGTCCCTTTTTATATCGAAAAATAAAGAAGAGTAAGGCTATAATAAGCACGGCTACAATTCCCCACATTAAAGCCATATAACTTCCTTTGCTAAAAGGCATCCCTAAAAATGTAATAGCATCTTTTTCTGCAGTAACATCTGCTAGTTTCTGCTGTGTTTCTTCAAGGTCTGCTTTTAACTTTGCAATTTCCTCTTGCTGCTGGTTTAAGGAATTCTTTTGAGTAGTAATTTCATTCTTTAAAACACTAATAAAATTGAGGGTGTTCTTTTTTAGAGTAATTAAATCTGTGTAATCAACAACCTTATAACCTTGATAATCGTTGGAATCTTCAATTAATTTAGTGAAGGCATCGTTTATTGGTGTCTCTTCAGCCTGGTAGTCCTGTGCTTTAAGGTGCATTACACTTGTAAGGCAAAGTAAAGTGAAAAATAATGCTTTATTCATTTGGGTGTTTTTGGTTAAATTAATTAAACAACGCAAAGGAAAAAAACTTATTGCCAAAAAGGTGAAATTACATGAAAAAGGTTCGCATTTTAATTGAAGGAAATTACTCTTTCTTATTTTTATTTGAATTTTTAGCGTCTTTAAAACTGATGTTTTCATCAACGTTCCCGTCGAAAGCTTTTATCCATCCATTCTTGAAAATACCGAAAACAGTGGGAATAAGTTCAGATTCTACCTTATTTAAATCCCCTTCTAATGGAACTTTAGTAGCTAAAGTATCTGTACTATGATTTTTTAGAAGAAATTTAAAGGTACCTACAAAACCTTCCCATAATTTTTTAAAAATTCCACCCTTATCATTTTTACTAATAAGTTTTGCATTGATGAACATCGGTTTTATATATCCCTTAAGATATCCATCAGCAATCGCCAATTCGCTATAAAGTTCAAAGGTTCCACTTTCAAAATCTACGCCTGCATATTTTAGAGTTAGATCGTTTACTGCCGTTACATTGGCTTTCTTCAAGGCGAATTCCATATCCATATCTGGAATTTCTTTTAATAAATTTAAATTACCATCTAATTTAACATCTCCGTCTCCAATAGATACTGCTGTTGCGTGTAAACTTGATGGTAAAGTCTTATCTCTATTTACAACATTACTAAGGTTAGTAGCTTCTAGTTCTATATGTTGAAGAAACATATTAATCTCTGGGTTGGAAGATAACTCAACAAAATTAGCAGTTCCATTATGAACAGAGAGGTGGTTGATGTCTATAGGAACCAAATCTGTTAGTGCTTTGGTCCAATCTTCTGTATCTGCTTTTCCATCTGGCCCTTCTTTCTTTTGATCTTCGAAGATATAATTGAATTTAGGATTGTGCATTTCAATTTCACTTACAATCTTACCTTCTAGCAAAGATTTCCATTCTATAGAAATATCTGTTTTTTCAAAATCTAAAACTGGAGTGTCGGTTTCTGCTTCTGTTTTCTGAAGAATCAATCCATCTACAACATATGCACCTCTCCATAATGCTATATCTATATCTTCTACATGGCCTTCATACCCAGGAATATCATTCAAGGTTTTATTTACGTAATCTTTAAGAATATAAGGAAGAGCAATTCTAATAGCAACAAGTAGAACAACTATAAGAATAGGAACATTGTATCTTTTCTTATGAATTCTTTTTCGCTTCTTAGTCTCACTCATATGATTTGGGTTTTAGCAAATTTGAGATTTAACCGTCGTAACATCAGTTAATAAACTGCTAAAAAATAAAAAACCCACCGTAAGAGGTGGGCTTTTTGGTAATACTAAATCTACTAATAATAAGTAAAACGTCTAACCTTGGCAATATATTTTGCCAGTCTAATTACTTGGTGGCTATAACCATATTCGTTATCATACCATACATATAGAACGATATTCTTACCATCTTCTGTTGCAATGGTCGCTTTGCTATCATAAATAGATGGGGCGGACGAGCCAATTATATCAGATGATACCAATTCGTTATCTAAAGAGTATTTTATTTGCTCTACCAGTTCACCTTCAAGGGCATACTTTTTAATGATATTGTTGATGCCCTCAACAGAAGTTTCACTCTGAACTTCTAAATTTAAAATAGCTAAAGATCCATTTGGTACTGGAACTCGAATAGCGTTAGAAGTTAATTTTCCTTCAAATACGGGCAGAGCTTTAGCAACTGCTTTTCCGGCTCCAGTTTCTGTAATTACCATATTCAATGCTGCAGCACGTCCTCTCCTATATTTACTATGCATGTTATCTACCAAGTTTTGATCGTTGGTGTAAGCATGAATAGTTTCTAAGTGACCGTGAACTACACCTAAAGATTCTTCTACAGCTTTTAAAATTGGAGCTATAGAGTTGGTGGTACAAGAAGCAGCTGAAAAAATATCGTCTACATCTGGATCATAATTTTTATGATTTACTCCGTGAACTATATTTGGTATACCTTTTCCTGGTGCAGTTAATAAAACTTTTGAAACACCATTACAAGATAAGTGTCTTGTTAAGGCTTCTCTATCTCTAAAAGCTCCAGTATTATCTATTACCAAAGCATCTTCAATACCATAATTTGAATAATCTATTTCTTCTGGATTTTTAGCTGAAATGATATGAACAGTAGTTCCGTTAATTATTAGAGCAGAATTTTTTTCGTCTATACTAACTGTTCCAGAAAAATCTCCGTGAATAGAATCGTTTTTAAGAAGCGAGGCTCTTTTTTCTAAAGTATTAGCATCTACCTGATCTCTAGTTACAATGGCTCTTAATCTTAACTGACTTCCTTTTCCGGTTTTAGTCATTAGCTCTCTTGCTACTAATCTTCCAATTCTACCAAATCCGTACAGAACTACATCTTTAGGGGTAACTTCATCATATTCTTTAGCTTTTTTCAGCTTATTTGAAATGAAAGCTTTGGCGTTGTTGTAATCCACATCTTCAATATGGTATTCATAAGTTAACTTACCAATATCTAATTTTGCAGGTGGGAGGTCCAGTTCTTTTATAGCCTGAGCGATCTCCACAGAATCGAAGATAGAAATAGGTTTTTCAACAAATTCACCTGCATATTCATGCAAATTCAAGATGTCGCTTACATTTAAATTGATTAATTGGTTTCTGAATAAAACTAACTCGATTGATTTATCATACCATAAATCACTAATAATTTTAATGAATTCTACCGAGGCGCGTCTGCGATCGGCCTGAAAAGCAAGTTCCTTTTCGTAAACTTCGTTAAATCCCATTTTTAATAGATTAAGTTCTGTGTTTAAAAAACGATGCAAAAGTATAGATTTCAAACGTTTTCGTAAAACATTTATTTAAAAAAAATACCCACTGCTAATAAGAGTGGGTATGGCTTAATTATGCTGAGTTTATCTCCAAATATAAGTTTGTTCTATTCCCTCAGGATTTACAAAAGTGACACTTATAGGCTCTGAGGCATTCCTAGAATTCATGATTTTTCTCACTTCGCTCACGCTATTAACTTTAATATCGTCAATTTTAGTGATTATTATTCCTATTAAAGCTTGAGATTGAGCATCACCTTTTAAAGCTCTGCTTATTTTTACACCATTGTTAACTCCATATTCTTTTAGATCTGGTTTTGAAGCATTGGTAATTTCCAATCCAATAGGTTCTATCGAGAATGTTTCATATTTGGTGAGTTTAACCTGTAGATTTTGTTCTTCACCATCACGTAAGATCTTTACATTTACTACATCATCTGGTCTTTTAGAACCTATGTATCCAGAAAGGTCAGACATTTTTCTAACCTCAATATTATCTATTTGTCTAATTACATCACCTTTTTTAATTCCAGAAGTAAAAGCTCCACTTCCTTGATCCACATCACCAACATATACCCCTTGAGATATCCCTAATCCAAATTCATTCGAAATATTTTCATTTACATCGCTCCCGCGAATACCTAAAATCCCTTGCTGTACATTTCCATATTCTATAAGATCTTCTACCACTTTTCTAGCATTATTGGATGGTACGGCAAAACCATAACCAATATAACTGCCAGTTTGGCTGGTGATTGCTGTATTAATTCCAATTAATTCTCCATTGATGTTTACCAATGCACCACCGCTATTTCCGGGATTTATGGCTGCATCTGTTTGAATATAGGATTGAGGAGTGCCATCATTACTATTAAAATCTCTGGCTTTGGCACTTACGATTCCAGCAGTTACTGTAGAGGTAAGGTTAAAAGGATTTCCAACCGCTAGCACCCATTCTCCCAGTTTTATGTTATTCGAATCTCCGAATGGAATGTAATCTAGATCTTCAGCGTTAATTTTGATCAAAGCTATATCTGCTTTTGTATCTGTTCCAATTACCTTGGCTTTATAAGTTTTGTTGTTATTTAAAGTTACTTCTAATTCACTTGCACCTTCTATAACATGGTTGTTGGTAACTATATATCCATCTGGAGTAATAATCACACCAGATCCGGTTCCTCTTAATGCTTTTTCATTTTCACCTTTTTGAGAGTAATATTCCCATGCATTTCTTGGCTGTTTAAAAATTGCCACGTTCTTAACGTGAACAACTGCGTGTACTGTTTTTTCTGCGGCTTCAGAGAAATCTACATTGGTACCATAATCTGGATGATCATAAGACACTGGTAAAAGATGAGACTCCTGTTTTTCGGGTACTCCTAAAAATGAAGGATCCTCATTCATTAAAAGTTCATAAGAACCTAAAGTTAGAACTCCACCTAGAATAGAGGCTCCAACGAATGTTGCGAATTTTTTCATGCTCTTTCTATTTTTAATCTGAAAACTATATTAAATTAATCTTTATTGTAAATGGTTAAAATATTAGATGAAGGCCTGTTTACAACGAGAAAGTCAGTCTTAATGTTGTATATTTGGCGCTCAAATTATAAGGTTCATGAAACTTGATTTTTACAAATATCATGGGGCTGGGAATGATTTTATCATGATTGATAATCGCCAATTACTCTTCCCCAAAAATGATACCAATTTAGTTCGAAGGCTATGTCATCGTAGGTTTGGAATTGGAGCTGATGGATTGATCTTGTTAGAGAATTCTGAGGTAGAAGGGGAAGACTTTATAATGGTATATTTCAATTCTGATGGAAACCCAAGTTCAATGTGCGGTAATGGCGGCCGATGTATAGTTGCCTTTGCAAATTTTTTAGGAGTGATAGGTGAGAAATCAACCTTTATGGCTGTAGACGGTAAACATGAAGCCTGGGTAAAGGGTGAAACTATTAGTTTGAAAATGCAAGACGTTAAAGCAGATGGCTTAAATGAAGCTCATTTATTTTTAGATACAGGCTCTCCTCATCACATAGAATTTTCTAAACAAGTGGGTGATCTAAATGTAAAAAAAATGGGTTCACAAATAAGATACTCCGATGTTTATAATAATATTGGGGGGGCGAATGTAAATTTTGTTCAGCAAAGTGATGATCATTCCTTTTTAGTAAGAACTTATGAGCGCGGAGTAGAAGATGAAACTTATTCTTGTGGAACAGGCGTAACGGCCGTGGCTCTCGTAGCTCATGCTACCGGTAAAACATCTTCTAATAAAGTGAATCTTGAAACACCAGGTGGAAATTTAGAGGTCAGTTTTGATAATGATAAAACAAATTATACCAATATTTGGTTAACCGGGCCGGCATTGCAGGTATTTAAAGGAAGTCTAGAATGCAAACATTAAAAGGAGAAAATGTACGTTTAAGGGCTTTAGAACCCGAAGACCTGGATTTTATTCTTGAGGTAGAAAATACTGAGAAATTTTGGGAAATTAGTGATACTAAAGTTCCTTATTCTAGGTTTTTGATCAAAAAATACCTTCAGAATTCGCACAGAGATATATTTGATGTTAGGCAATTAAGATTAATGATTTGTGATCTGAAAGGAGCTTCTTTGGGCTTGGTAGATATTTTTGATCTTGAACCAAAAAATAGAAGAGCATCTTTGGGAATCTTAATTATTAATGAAGAAGATAGAAGAAAGAAATATGGGGCTGAAGTAATTTCTTTGGTAAGTCAATATTGTTTTGTTCATCTAAATTTACACCAAGTATATGCAAATGTTACTATAGATAATCTACCTAGCATTCAACTTTTTGAAAAAAGTGGTTTTAAAAAAGTAGGTGTTAAAAAAGACTGGAACTTAATAAACGGAAAATTTAAAGACGAGATTTTATATCAATTGATCAATAATGTACATTAAAAGAATTCTTCTAATTATCTCCCTTTTAGGGTTAGTAGGGCTGGGAATTTTCAGCTATACAATTTACAACAACATTTTCGCTCCAAATACAAAATTTGATGGCGACACCTCTGTGGTTTATATACCAACAGGCGCTAATTATTCCGCAGTAAGAGACAGTCTTTCTACTTTGTTAAAAGATATGGAGGCTTTTGATGCCGTGGCACAAAAGAAAAATTATGTAGGAAATGTAAAAGCTGGAAAATATTTGCTGAAAAAGAACATGAATAATAATGATCTGGTAAATGTTCTTAGAAGCCAGAATCAACCTGTAAAAGTGGTTTTCAATAATCAGGAAAGACTGGAAGATCTTGCAGGAAGAATTGCCAATCAGATTGAAGCCGATAGTATTAGTTTATTAGAGGCAATGAAAGAAGATCAATATCTTGCCGAAAATGATTTTACGGTAAGAAATGGTCTTGCAATGTATATTCCGAATCAATATGAATTCTTTTGGAACACATCTGCAAAAGAATTTCGCAGTAGAATGCAAAAGGAATATAACAAGTTTTGGACTCAGGAGAAATTAGATAAGGCGAAAGAAATTGGGTTAACACCTTTACAAGTTTCGGTTTTAGCCTCGATAGTGCAAAAGGAAACAGCTAAAGTAGATGAAAGGCCTAAAGTTGCAGGAGTTTATATGAATAGAATTAATAAAGGGATGAAGCTGGAAGCAGATCCAACGGTAATTTATGCTATTAAGGATAGAACTCAAGCTTTTGACACTATTATTAAAAGAGTACTTTATAAAGATCTTACGTTAGACTCTCCTTACAATACTTATTTATATAAAGATTTACCTCCTGGACCTATTTTTATGCCGGATATTTCTTCAATAAATGCTGTACTTAATTATGAGAAACATGATTACATTTTCTTTGTGGCAAATGTTGAGAATTTTGGATACCATAAGTTCTCTAAAACCTTGAGGGAGCATAACAGAAATAAGCAAGCCTATATAAATTGGGTTAATAAGCAAGGAATTAAACGATAATTGTCTATTTATATAATTTAGAAAAGCACTCCATTGGGGTGCTTTTTTTATGTAAAAAATAGAAATAAGTTAAAATATTAGGGGCTTTAAAAATGGAATAGATCGTAATATATGGGTATTTCAGTTTTTTAAAATTAAATTCAACAAAATATCTTAAAAAAATATTAATGCAGATATCGGCAGAATTCCTTGATTTTGCTTGATTTTTTATGTGTGCTAACCTCTCATCTGCCTTGCTATTGTTGTAGTTGCATACTAATATTCAAAATTCATCGTTTCTTATAATTCTAATCGCTTGATTATCAGTAAAAACAACATTAATAAATGTTTAACAGGCTGTGTATCAAATTATTAAAAATAATCGTACATTTGCCCGGCGAAATTGAGAGGGGCTTTTTATTGGCTATTTAACCTTTCAGAATCAAAAAATTATGAGAAAAAAAGTTGCAAAAATTTCAATCTTCCCAATCATATTGGCTGGATCTATATTTTTTAGCTTTTCTACTAAAGAAGCTGCGAACCTAGAATCATATGCTACATCTTCCAATGAAGTTTTAGAATATACTGTAGCTGCTACTCCAGATAGTAGCGCTGCCGGGGTTAATGCGATCAAAATTTTACCTGCACTAGGTAAATCGTACCAAGGATTTAAGGAAGCTGTTGCTTTCAAAGAATCTCGAGGTAATTACAAAACAATTAATGAATATGGGTATTTAGGAAAATATCAATTTGGAAAGGGAACTTTAAAATTGATAGGAATCTATAATGCTAATGAATTCTTGAATACTCCAGAGTTGCAGGAAGCTGCATTCTATGCCAATGCTTCTCGAAATAAGTGGATTTTAAAGAGAGATATTGCAAGATTTGTTGGAGAAAAAATCAACGGAATTACAATCACTGAATCAGGAATTCTCGCTGCAGCACATTTAGCAGGCCCTGGGAGTGTTAAGAAGTATCTTAGAAGCTGGGGAGCAAATTCTTTTAATGATGCCTTTGGGACTACCATTGGGTATTATATGAAGAAGTTTGCCGGTTATGACACGTCATTTGTTAAACCGGAAAGAAAAGCGAAGGCTGAAATATTTCAAGCTTAGTTTAGAGCTCTTTCTGAATAATAAAAATAGTAGGCCTTTTATGAAGGTCTACTTTTGTTTTACTCCATTCTGAAATGGATTTTGTAATTATATATTCTGAAGGTAAGGTGAGATCACAAGCAACACACAATCTGGTAGCAGCATGTAATTGCTGAGTCATGTCTTCTAATAGCTTATTATTTCTATAAGGTGTTTCAATAAATATCTGAGCCTGATTTCTCTCTGAAGAGATTCTTTCCAAGTTCTTCAATTCGTTCTTACGCTCTTTTTTGTCTATAGGAAGGTATCCGTGAAAAGTAAAACTTTGTCCATTCATGCCGCTTCCCATCATAGCCAATAAGATAGATGAAGGTCCAACTAGAGGAACCACTTGAATTCCCATTTGATGTGCAAGTTTTACGATTTCTGCACCTGGATCTGCCACTCCAGGACATCCCGCTTCGCTTAACAATCCAACATCCAAACCTTCTTTGCAAGGGTCTAAAAATGAGCTTAAACTTGCTGGGTCTGTAAACTTGTTTAAAAGATTCAATTTTAAAAGCGGTTGCTTTTTGCTAGGCACAACATCTTTTATAGATCTTCTGGCAGTCTTTTCATTTTCAACTATATAATGGTCTACTTTTTCTATAATCTTTTTAATGGAAAGAGGAAGTACTTCAATAGGATTAGAAGTGCCTAGAGTAGTAGGTATTAAATATAATTTACCTGAAAATTGAAAAGGTGCATTTACCATTTTAGAGAAGTTTAGCTAATAAAATTAAGAATTTAATTTTTTAGCGATAAGTGTACAGGCTTCGTCAAGCATTTTATAAACATTTTCGAATCCCTGTTGTCCACCTTGATAAGGATCTGGAACATCTACATTTTCACCTGGAAAAATTTCATTCAAGATCAACTTTACCTTAGCTTTCTCATCTTCCGAAGAAGCCAAAGAGATCACATCATCATAATTAAAATTGTCCATCACATAGATATGATCGAACTTATTAAAATCTTCAGCACTAAATTGTCTCCCGCGCTGATCTGTGATGTCTATTCCGTATTTCTTAGCCACTGCTATAGATCTTGAATCTGGTAGATCATCAACATGATAATCTCCGGTTCCGGCAGAATCTACATGAACGTTATTATTGGTAAGTTTAGATTTGAGAATTCCTTCCGCCAATGGAGATCTGCAGATATTACCGAGACACACCATCAAAACTTTGGTTTTCATAAAGCTTTATTTATAAAGTAAGTTTCTTGTTGAGGTCTTCAACAAATTTCTTGAATTGTTTATCTGTGGTAGCAAGATTATCAACCGTTTTACAGGCATGAAGCACTGTAGCATGATCTCTTTTACCAATTTGGCTACCGATGCTAGCTAGAGAAGCTTTGGTAAACTTCTTAGCAAAGAACATTGCTAATTGTCTTGCTTGTACAATATGACGTTTTCTGGTTTTAGACTGTAGTGTTTCTACATCCATCTGGAAATAATCACTTACTATTTTCTGAATGTAATCTATAGAAACTTCACGTTTGGTATTCTTAACGTAATTATCTACGATCTTCTTAGCCAATTCTAGCGTAATATCTTTTCTATTGAAAGAAGAGTGAGCAATTAAAGATATAATAGCTCCTTCTAATTCACGGATATTGGTTTTAATGTTATTGGCAAGAAATTCAATAATATCTTCTGGCATTTCAACTCCATCACGATATAATTTATTCTTGATAATAGATACTCTAGTTTCAAAATCTGGATGTTGCAATTCTGCAGAAAGTCCCCATTTAAATCTAGATAACAAGCGTTGTTCAATATCTTGCATATCAACCGGAGCTTTGTCACTTGTTAAAATAACCTGTTTTCCGTTTTGATGAAGATGATTGAAAATATGGAAGAATACATCTTGAGTTCCTGCTTTTCCAGATAATAATTGAATATCGTCTACAATAAGAACGTCTATGATCTGATAGAAATGTATGAAATCATTTCTATTATTCTTCTTTACAGATTCTATGTACTGCTGAGTAAACTTTTCAGCAGAAATATATAAAACCGTTTTCTCTGGATATTTATCTTTTATATCAACCCCTATAGCGTGTGCTAAGTGAGTTTTACCTAATCCAACCCCTCCAAATATCAATAATGGATTAAAGGAAGTTCCTCCTGGTTTGTTAGAAACAGCTAAACCTGCAGATCTTGCTAGTCTGTTAGATTCTCCTTCAAGGAAATTCTCAAAACTATAATTAGGATTTAATTGAGACTCGATCTTTACATTTCGAATCCCCGGAATAATAAAAGGATTTCTAAGTTCAGGATTTTTGTGCCTTACCGGAACATCTACTTCTTGAGAAGCTACATTGCTTCGCTGAGTACTAGGAATTTTTTCAGTAAATGGAAGTTTGTTCCCGTAGGTATTTTCCATTTTAATTACATAGACTAATTTGGCTTTTTCACCTAACTCTCTTGTAAGAGATACCTTTAAAAGCTTTACGTAATGTTCTTCCAGCCATTCATAAAAGAATTTAGAAGGAACCTGTATGCTCAAGGCACAATCTGTAAGTTTTACTGCTTGTATCGGTTCAAACCAAGTTTTGTAAGCTTGGGGTGTAATATTATCTTTGATAAAAGCTAGACAGCTATTCCAAACTGATTGCGCAGTTTTTGACATGCTTGTTTTCAGGTTATTTATAGGTTAGTAAGTGGTTGCTTTCTCGGGGTTCAAAATCCTCCCAATTCTTGGTGGAACAAATATGTGAACAAAATATCTAATAAAAAAACAGTTTATGTGTTGACTTTTAAGAAAATTTTATGCATACTTCCCTTCAGGTATGAAAGTACAAAACCTAAGCCAAATAATCCCATAAAACTCCTATGAAAAGTCATCAAACCTATGTTAAAGTTAGATATGCAGAAACCGATCAGATGGGAGTGGTGCATCATGGTAATTATGCAGAATATTTGGAAATAGCCCGTATAGACTGGCTTGAAGAGCTAGGTGTATCTTATGGTTCTATGGAGAAAGACGGAGTGATGTTACCTGTGTACGAAATGAGCTTCAAATTTTTGCAACCTGCACATTTTGAAGATACCTTAAAAATTGAAACGCGATTAAAGGAGTTGCCAAGGGTGAAAATTGCTTTTGAATATGACATCTATAACCAACATGGGCAACTTATAACAACTGCTTCTACAGTTTTAGTTTTTATGGATTCGGTATCAAAAAAACCAGTGAGATGTCCCAAATTTTTATTGGATAAATTAAAAGATTAATCATCCATCTTTTTTATCTCCACTTTGTAAATTCCTTTGAATTTTTCGAAAATAGCTTCAGCATCTTTTTTTCTAATTGCAATGTAGATTTTACAATCTAAACCTAAATCTTGTTCTATAATATTTAAGTTATGTTCTTTAATTACCCGCATCACAATATTCATTTCGGGATAATCAAACTGAAGCATAAATCTTTCGTCTATGGTTCTTTTTAAGATCTTACTGGACTCTAATGCCATTTGAGCTGCCGTTTTGTAAGCATTGATCAAACCGCCAACTCCAAGCTTTACCCCACCAAAATATCGAACTACAACAATTAGAATATTAGTTACCTCGAAGGATTGAATTTGCCCGTAAATAGGCATTCCTGCAGAATTTGAAGGTTCTCCATCATCATTTGCTCGAAATTGATAATCTTGTTCTTCTTTCCCTATTTGCCAAGCATAGCACCAATGTCTGGCTTGATGATGTTTCTTTTTTAATTCTTCTAAGTGAATTTTAGCATCATCTTCAGAATGTATTGGAAAAGCATAGCCAAAGAATTTAGAATTCTTGTCTTTAAACAAAATTTCTTCAGAAGGTTTAGTGATACTTTTATACGTGTCTTTCAAAATAATTTAATCTTAACTAGTTGCTACCAAAATTATACTTAAAACGGCTAGAAAAATACCTATCCAATTCTTGGGAATTAAATGTTCCTTGAATAATATAATACCAAGTAGTGTAGATACCAATACAATGGCCACATTATTAATGGTAAAAACAGTGGAACTTTCCATTCCTTCACTTCTTAGCGCCAACACCAAAAAGTAAATTGAAAAGTAATTAGGAATTCCTAAAGCCACTCCGCCAAAAAGGTTCTTTTTTGTAACTCTTAGACGCCCTAAAAAGCCTTGGGTTACTAAAACTAAAGTCCCTATGATACCGGCAATAGCAAAAATTGTAGATGAAAATAGCGCTACTTCAGTTTTTGAAACATAACTGGCTTCTAAGAACTTAATGCTAGTATCAATTATTCCACTACCTAGGAATACTAATACAGGAAAGATCAGATTTTCTTTTTTAATGGCGATTCCGCTTCGGTTTTTAACAGAACTTAAATAAACAGCAACAAGAGCCAAAACAATTCCAAGGGTTTTCATAATTCCGCTGCTTTCATCAAAATATAAAATCCCGAATAATACAGGGATTGCTACAGACATTTTGGTAGCTACAGAAACTACAGAAAGTCCACTGCGTTGTGTTGTGATTGCAGCTAGATTAAATACCACGATAAAAAGAAATCCAAGCACCAGCGTGCCCGGAAACCATTCTTTGTTAGGAATAGCAGTAATATCTGTGCTTTTTATAAAGCCAAAAAATCCTACCGAGCAGGCTATAAAATAATTTACAATAATTGCCTGTAACGTATTAACTCCATATTTTTTAAAGAGGTTGAAAACCACAAAAATAATACTCGATGATAAAACGCTAAGGAGAAGATATATCAAAATAAATCTTTTTGCGTGGTGAATAGATCTATTACGTCTTCTCGAGTAGGTTCCAAATTCCATACATGAATACCCAACTGTTTGGCAGCTTCGGTGTTTGCAGAAGTATCATCTATAAATAAGCATTCTTCAGCATTTAGCTCATGTTTATTCATTACAAATTCATAAATATTGGCATCTGGTTTTCTGAAGTTTACCTCGTGAGATAGGTAAAATGCATCAAAACAGTTTTTGAAATCTTCAAAAAATGGCACATTTTCTTTAACCCAGTCAATATGGATTTCATTAGTGTTACTTAAAAGTATAAGTTGATATTTCTTTTCTTCTGAAAGCTTTTTGATGAATCTAAATCTATATTCAGGAAAATCGATTAAAATAGAGTTCCATGATTTTTTGATCTGCTCTTTACTAACCGATGGATGCTCTTTGGTGTAAGCGCTAAGAAATTCCTCAGAAGTGATCAAACCCTTTTCATAATTTAGATTTACCTGATGGATCTCTTCTGAAATTCCTTCGATTTCTAAAGATCTCATTTCTCTTAATGTTGCGGGTTTGTCGAGATTAATAAAAATATCCCCAAAGTCGAAAATAATAGTTTTAATCATTAGAGTAGATCTTCAAATTATCGGTTTTAATATTTCGGTCTAAAATCAATTTGCCGCTAAAATTTGGGGCTGGAGTTCCGTTCTTAAATTGAATTTTCCCCGTAAAAACTCTTGTTTCATCCCATAAATCTGCATCTATAAAAGTTTGGAGGGTTTTGCTACCACCTTCAATAATAACAGATTGTAGGTTTTGTTGATATAGAACTTCTAAGATCTGAGATGCAATTTCTTTTTCAAAATCAATCCTTTCAAAAAATATGCTATCATTTTTTAGTTCAGAGGTAGTTTGTAAACCACAAAATACGATAGTTTTTACAGAGCCATCAAAAATTGCAGAATCTTGAGGAGTTCTCAGGTTTTGATCTAAAAGTATTCTAACAGGATCTGTTCCTTTCCAAAGTCTAGTATTTAATTTCGGATTATCTGCAATGGCAGTATTAGTTCCAACTAAAATGCCTTGTTCTTCACTTCTCCATTTATGAACCAGCTGCTTAGAGTATTTATTTGTGACCCAAACAGGCTCTCTATTTTCTTTACTTTCTGGAGCAAGAAAACCGTCCTCAGATTGTGCCCATTTTAAAATAATGTAAGGTCTTTTTTTCTGATGAAAAGTAAAAAAACGTCTGTTTAGTTCTTGTGCTTTCTTTTCTTGAACGCCAACTACAACTTCGCAGCCTGCGCTTAATAATTTTTTAATACCTCTACCTGAAACTTCGGCGAATGGATCTACTGTGGCGATCACCACTTTTTTTATTTCTTTAGCTATAATAAGGTCGCTGCAAGGAGGGGTTTTTCCGTAATGACTGCAAGGTTCAAGACTCACGTAAATTGTTGACTTTTTTAGCAAAGATTTGTCTTGTACCGAAGCTATCGCATTAACCTCTGCATGGGGTTCTCCGGCCTTATGGTGCCAACCTTCTCCAATAATTTTATTATTATACACAATAACACTCCCAACTAACGGGTTTGGATAGGTGTTTCCTAGGCCGTTTTCAGCCAATTCTATGCATCTATTTATATATTTTTCGTGTATCTTCACATCACAAAAATATGATTTATTAAGCAGAAAGATGAGTTTTAAGATACGCGAGATACAACCGAAAGATAACCAGCAAATTGCAGCTTTAATTAGACAAGTGTTGGTGGAGATGGGAGTTCCTAAAGTTGGAACGGCCTATGAAGATAAATCTTTAGACGATATGCATGCAACATATCAAGACCCTAAAATGCAGTATTTTGTGGTGGAAGAAAATGGAACTTTAATTGGAGGTTCTGGAATTGCTCCATTAAAAGGATTGGAAGATGAAGTATGTGAACTTCAAAAAATGTATTTTTTACCCGAAGCTAGAGGCAGAGGTATTGGTGCACATATGATGGAAACTTGTTTGCATTTTGCAAAATCTGAAGGTTTTAAACAATGTTATCTGGAAACTTTGCCATACATGGAAAATGCCAGAAGACTTTATGCTAGAACCGGGTTCAAGTCTTTGGAGAAACCAATGGGAGATACAGGCCATTATAACTGTACCATGTGGATGTTGAAAGATCTGTAGAATTAAACATTTAATATATTTTAAATAAGTCAGTTGGAGGTATTACAGTTAAAAGAACAATTTTTAAAAGCTTTAAAAGAGGAATATCCCCCACAGGAGATCAATTCCTTTTTTAATTTATTGTCTACTGCTTATCTGGGAATAAGTAGATTGGAGATTGCTTTAGATCCTCATTTTGAGGTGGAAGAGGAGGTTTTATTAAAATTTAATGATGCTCAAAATCGATTGTTTAGACATGAACCAATTCAATATATACTGGGAGAAACAGAATTCTTCGGACTCAATTTTAAGGTTGATGAAAATGTTTTAATACCGAGACCGGAAACGGAAGAATTGGTACAATGGATCTTAGACGATCTGACAGAAAGAGATAATAACCACTTGGAAATTTTAGAGATTGGTACAGGGACAGGTTGTATTCCTGTTAGTCTTGCGCGTAACTTAAAAAATGCCGCTATTTCTGCAATAGATGTATCTGAAAATGCACTTAATATTGCCAAACAAAATGCGAAATTGAATCATGTTGAAATAGATTTTATATTAAAAGATATACTCACTACAGATTTTTTAGACGATAAGTTTGATGTGATTGTTTCCAACCCTCCTTATGTGCGAGAATTGGAGAAGAAAGAAATGCATAGAAATGTGTTAGAAAATGAACCGCATCTTGCTTTATATGTAAAAGATGAAGACCCCTTGATCTTTTATAAGAAAATAGGAAGTTTGGCAAAATTGGCATTAAGACAATCTGGAAGTTTGTATTTTGAGATCAATCAATATTTAGCTGAAGAAACTGTAACTATGTTGCAGGAATTAGGATTTAAAACTGAAGTAAGAAAAGATATATTTGGAAATGACCGAATGTTGAAAGCGAATTTTTAAGAGATCAAAAAGTCAATGGGAAACAATATAAAAAGTATCGCGGTATTTTGTGCAAGTAGTGATGGTATAGACGAAATTATATATAAGGAAGCCTATTTGGTAGGGGAATTTCTTTCAAAAAATAATATTGAAGTTGTGTACGGTGGAAGTAAACTTGGCCTTATGGGGCAGGTTGCTCAGGGCGCTTTGGATAATCATGGCAAAGTTACTGGTGTGATTCCAGATTTTTTGAAGACAAAAGAAGTGGTACATACAGGGTTGTCCAATTTAATAACTACTCAAGATATGCATGAGCGAAAACTAAAAATGCACGATCTTAGTGATGGTTTTATTGCTTTGCCCGGTGGATTTGGAACTCTGGAAGAATTGTTCGAAATTCTGACTTGGGGGCAATTAGGCTTGCATAAAAAACCGATTGGGATCTTAAATAGCAATAACTTTTATGATGACCTTTTGGAAATGCTTCACAAAATGGTAGCCAAGAAATTACTCAAACAAGAAAATATGAATTTGGTGTTGGTTTCAGATAATATAGAAGATCTGTTACAAAAGATGAAAGATTTCAAACCTATGCCGGTTCCAAAATGGATGAATAAAAATCAGACCTAAAACGTCTTGATCTGAAGATGTAAACTAATCTATGAAGATAGAATCCCTAAATATTTATACTTCAAAACTGGAAGAACAATTAAAATTCTTCCGAGATCTCTTCGGATTAACAATTCAGAATTATACTGAAGAAAGTTTTGAGGTGGTGATAGGATATTCAACTCTAAAACTTATTAAAAAAGCTCATGCTACTCCCTATCATATAGCGTTTCATATTCCAGATAAACAAGAGGAGATCGCTTTAGATTGGGTGAAAGAAAGAGTAGCTATTATTAAGAGTTACAATAATGAAATTGTAGATTTTAGTAACTGGGATGCAAAGTCACTTTACTTCTACGATAAAGATGAAAATATTTTAGAATTCATCTCAAGAAGAGAGCTTAATCCGCCAAAATCTGCGATCTTTTCTGAAGAAAGTATTTTAGGAATTAGCGAGATTGGACTTGCTACTGAGAATATTAAAGAAAAATTTGATATTTTAAATAAGCATTGTCAGCTTGAGGTATTTGATGGGAATTTTGAAAAATTTTGTGCCATTGGAGATCCACATGGACTCATTATCACCATTAATAAAGATTTAAAAGATTGGTTTCCGGCTAATGATAAAGCTTATGCTTCAGAATTTAGCTTAAAATTCAGTCACCAAAATAAAAATCATCATTTAGAATTCAAAAATGATGAATTACACTACATATAAAATTTGTGTTCCATATTTTTCCGCTTAAAAAATGAAGATAGAAGAAAGAATCAATCAACTCCGTAAAGAATTACATCAACATAATTATAATTACTATATCCTAGATACACCAGAGATTAGTGATTATGATTTTGATATGTTGCTAGAGGAGCTGCAAAAGCTGGAAAAGGAAAATCCACAGTTTGACGATCCTAACTCTCCAACGCATAGAGTTGGTGGTGCCATTACCAAGAATTTTGAAACAGTGGTTCATAATCATAGAATGTATTCGCTGTCTAATTCCTATTCTAAAGAGGAGTTAGAAGATTGGGAGAAGCGCGTGAAAAAGATGGTGGATGGTGATGTGGAATATGTTTGTGAATTAAAATATGATGGGGCTTCTATAAGTCTTACCTATGAAGAAGGTAAATTAGTGAGAGCCGTTACTCGTGGTGATGGCTTTCAAGGAGATAATGTTACCAATAATATAAAAACCATAAGATCTGTTCCTTTAAAATTGAAAGGAGATTTTCCCGAGAAATTTGATATTCGGGGTGAAATTGTTTTGCCTTTGGAAGGTTTTGTTGCAATGAATGCTGAAAGAGTAGAACTTGGCGAAGAACCTTATGCAAACCCAAGAAATACAGCTTCCGGAAGTTTAAAACTTCAGGACAGTGCCGAGGTTGCAAAAAGGCCTTTAGAGTGTTTGTTATATTCAATAATTGGTGAAAACCTAAATATTAATTCCCAAAATGAAGGCTTGCAAAAAGCTAGAGATTGGGGATTTAAGGTTCCAAAAGAGGCGGAGCTGGTTAAGAATGTAGATGAGGTTTTACAGTTTGTTAATTACTGGGAACAAAATAGACATGACTTGCCTTATGAGATTGATGGAGTAGTGGTAAAGGTGAATAATTTTCATCAGCAAGATGAGTTAGGGAATACCGCGAAATCTCCACGATGGGCAATTGCCTACAAATTTAAGGCAGAACAAGAATCTACTTTACTAAAACAAATTACTTACCAAGTTGGTAGAACTGGAGCAATAACGCCGGTTGCTAATTTGGAACCGGTTCAGTTAGCGGGAACTGTGGTAAGAAGAGCTTCGTTGCATAATGCAGATCAAATTGCAAAACTTGATGTTCGAGAAGGCGATACTGTCTTTGTAGAAAAAGGTGGAGAGATTATTCCAAAGATCGTAGGGGTAGATTTTACGAAACGCGATCCAAATTCTAAAGAAACCGAATATATTACTCATTGCCCAGAGTGTAATACAGAACTGGTTAGAAAAGAAGGAGAAGCACAACATTATTGCCCCAATTATAATGGATGTCCTCCGCAAATTATAGGGAGAATTCAGCATTATATTTCCAGAAAAGCCTTGGATATTGAAGGGCTTGGTGGTGAAACTGTTGCCTTATTGGTAAATGAAAACCTTATTAGTAATTACGCCGATCTTTATACTCTTAAAAAGGAAGATGTATTGCCATTGGAGCGAATGGCAGAGAAATCTGCTGAAAATTTAATCCAAGGAATTGAGAAATCTAAAGAAATTCCGTTCGAGCGAGTATTGTTTGGATTGGGAATTAGATATGTCGGAGAAACTGTAGCCAAGAAATTGGCGAAACATTTCAAGAATATACAGGCATTATCTGAAGCGTCTTTGGAGGAATTGGTGAATGTAGATGAGATAGGAGAGCGAATTGCTCAAAGTGTGGTAGATTTCTTTTCTTCAGAAGAGAATATCCACATTATCGAAAGATTGAGGTCTTACGGAGTAAAGCTTGAAATTTCAGCGGAAAAACTAGCGAATCAAACCGATATTTTAAACGGAAATACCTTTGTGATCTCTGGTGTTTTTGAAAAGGTCTCGAGAAACGATCTAAAGAAAATGATAGAAGACAACGGAGGGAAAGTTTCAGGATCTATTTCGGCTAAAACAAATTATTTAGTGGCTGGAGAAAATATGGGATCAAGTAAATTAGCAAAAGCTGAAAAATTAGGGACCACTATTATTAGCGAAGATGATTTCTTGGCAATGGTCCCTACTATTAGTTAACTGTTTGTTCGTAAAATATCTTAACTGAAAAAGGACGTCATTCTTTTCGGATAGCTATCGGAATTGTTTCAGAATCTTATTTCATTTAAATCAATGTAATAGTAAGACCCTGAAATAAATTCAGGGTGACGAAAGAACTAAAAATGGAGATTAATTAATAATTAAGTTTAAACCGAAATACTTACTCCTTTACTTTCGATGTTATTGTCATGATCTAAGTAGAAATCTATTCTCCCAAGATAAATTCCGTAGCAGCCAACTTGATTTACCAGTACTTTCTTGCCGGCTTTGTTGGTTTCTATGGTTGGACGATCTAAAAATGTGTGAGTGTGTCCACCAATAATAAGGTCTATATTTTCTGTAGCTCTGGCTAATTTAATATCAGAGATCTTATCTTCATTCTTGTATTCATAACCTAGATGAGAAAGACAAATCACAATATCACATTTCTTGTCTTCTTTCAGGATTCTGGTCATATCCTGAGTTACTTCAATTGGGTCTAAATATTTGGTCTCTTTGTAAAGTTTATCGGTTACCAGACCTTTTAATTCAATCCCAATTCCGAAAATACCAATCTTAACTCCTTCTTTCATGTAGACTTTATAAGGTGAAGTATGACCATTCATTACGGTATCACTAAAATCATAATTAGAGATCAAGAAGTTGAAATCTGCATTTGGAAGTTGAGAATACAATCCGTCAATACCATTATCAAAATCATGATTACCAAGCGTTGCGGCATCATATTTTAATTTGCTCATCAATTTGAATTCCAATTCTCCCCCATAAAAATTGAAAAATGGAGTTCCCTGAAAAATATCACCTGCATCTAAAAGCAGCGTATTTGGGTTTTCATTTCTAATCTGGTGTACTAAAGTTGCTCTTCTGGCAACACCACCCATATTTGGGTTCTTTGGATCTTCTGGTCCAAAAGGTTCTATATGGCTGTGCACATCATTAGTATGTAAAATTGTGATGTGTTTTTTTGAACTCTCTTTGAAAGACATAGTTAGACCTCCTAAACCAATAAAAGCTCCAGTTGCTGCAGTTTGCTGAATAAATGATCTTCTTTTCATGACTTATTTGATTTGGATATATCTATTATCTTTCACTGTCTTTATAGTATCTACCTTTATGAAATAATCGATAATGGCATTTCTAATTTTATAATCTGTTCGATAAAGATTCACTGGATCTTTAAAGAAGTTCATGTTATCTCCACCCTGTTGCAGGTAATCTGAAGTTGCAACAAAATAATTTTTATTAGCATCTAAAGGTTTGTCCTGAATTTTAGCATCAATAACTTTAAAGTCTTTATCTACTCTAATTTGAACTCCACTTACAGGATGAGCAGTTTTAGCTACCTCCAGATAATGTAATAACTCCTTCATTTTCTCTGGAGAAAGCTCGGCAATTACAATTTCATTTTCAAAAGGCATTGCTGAATATGCAGTTCTAGTAGTTATGTTTCCTTTTGCGATGGAAGAACGTATCCCACCAAAATTTAGGAGTACCATATCTATATTGTTTCCGGTTCTGCTGTTAAAAACAGGATTAGCTTGTTCCATCACCAGGTCTGCCATCATATTTCCTATAGGTGTATTCAAGTCGCCGTCAGATTTTACAAGGTTCGACGGGTTATAAGCGAGTACACTGTCCAGTACCTTTTCGATATGATTGGCATAAGGTTTAATGTAATTTTCTATAGAAGTGTCTGCGGTAATTTCTGTGTTGATAGGAAGGCGTTTTCCTTCTATGGAAGAAGTCTGAAATTTTGCCGAATTACAGGAAAGAGTTCCTGCCAATACCGACAACGCGATAATAGATCTTAGATTCATTTTAGAATGAAATTAATTTGAGAGCTTACAAAGGTAGTAAGGTTTTTTATTAAGCTTGACATTTCACTCTCTAAATTGATAGCTAGATCTTGTGGGAATTACAAAAAATCATATTGTTAGAGAGCTGTTGATAGTTGCTGAGAAGGAGATTTTTATATATTTGCAATCTTACAAATACTTAATGAAAGTAAAATACTTGGTTGCTTTTGCCGCATTAATTTTGCTTTTTCTCAATTTTTCGGGAATTTATTTAAACATTTCTTGGATAGCCCATACTGCTTATATCTCATTTTTTATAGGAACTGTCTTCTACTTTATTAGAAAGTTAGGAGTTGATAATGGTTTTTACTATCTATTTATTTTCAGTACTCTATTATCGTTTATCTTCAGATTGTTCCAAGGGCAATGGTTTTGTGATGAAATATCTCTGGTGCTGCTTTCTTTAGGATATTGTGCTTTGATCGTGGAAGCCGCAAAATATTTAGAAATTAAAAATGCTAGCATCTCTATGCAGCTGTTCTTTATATTTTTAATAGGTATTAATACGCTTCTAATTTTTACACATGTTTATGAATTAAAAGGTTACATCTCGAGTAGCTTGAAATTCTATTTATACTTTTTATATTACATAAACCTGCTGGTTCTGGGAGTTGTTGCTTTTCTTTATTATCTCAATTCTTATTCTAAAAAATCGATGTATTTCATTTCTTTGGCCCTAACATTAATGTTCGCTGATGTTTTAAGAGATATGGATGTATTCTATTTAAAAGATTTTAGTGTAGAGATTGCAGAGAACTCGTTAAGGTTTGCATCTGCCTTTTTTGTGGTAAAATTCTTTACTACCGAAGAGAAACCATTAAAGCTTCTTAATTTTATTTAATCATACTTTTTAGAGTTGAAAAACGTTATTGTTTTAAATTGCTAATTTCGCAAGCAATTACAATAAGTTATGATTTTTAAAGGTCTGAAATTTGCCGTTGCAAGAAAAAAACTGTCTTCACTTACAGAAAACAGATCCTTACCGCATTATCAGGTACCTATTCAATCTATGGGTTTAATTGTAGACCCTAGAAATCAGAAAGTGATCTCTGCTATCAAGGAGATGGCGAATAAAATGCAGATTTCTAAATCTAATTTTAAAATTGTAATTGTAGGCGAAACCGACATTTTAGAAGATGAAGCTGATCTATTAAACCTTACATGGAAAGGAGTAAATATTAAAGCCGAAATTATTCAAGCAGATTTGAAGGATTTTATCATAAAAGAATTTGATTTACTTATTACTTTTGCTGAAGAAAATAATCTCTTAGCACACTTAGTGGCAGCTTCCTCAAAGGCTGGTATCAAAGCCGGAAGATATGTAAAGAACGAAGCCTTGTTTGATGTAATCTTACAGGCAGAAGAAGATGTGACGCTTTTTGTAGAGGAATTATCAAAATATTTAAAACAGCTTAAATTAACTGCTGATGTATAATAAATTTAAAGGAACTGGAGTAGCCATTATAACTCCATTCAAATCAGATCTTTCTGTAGATGTTGAAAGCTTGACTAATTTGGTAAAACACCAGATAGATAATGGTATAGACTATATTGTTGTTTTAGGAACTACCGGAGAAAGTGCAACGCTTACCAAGAAAGAAAAGGAACTGGTAAAGGAAACTATTATCACCGCTAACAATGGCAAATTACCATTGGTTTTAGGAATTGGAGGTAATAATACTGCTGCTTTGGTAGAGGAGTTTCAAAATACAGATCTATCAGATTTTGATGCTATACTTTCTGTTTCGCCATATTATAATAAACCTACTCAGGAAGGTATTTATCAGCATTATAAGGCATTAGCAGCTGTTGCGCCAAAACCTATCATTTTGTATAACGTTCCGGGAAGAACAGCATCAAATATGTTGCCTGCAACTGTAAAACGTTTGGCTACAGATTTTAAGAATATCATCGGTATTAAAGAAGCCGCAGGAGATATAGTGCAGGCGATGAAGTTGATTGCAGCAGTTCCCAAAGATTTCTTGGTGATCTCCGGAGATGATATGATAACATTACCTATGGTATTAGCCGGAGGTCATGGAGTAATCTCGGTAATTGGACAAGGTTTACCTGCCGAATTTTCTAATATGGTAAATCTTGGATTGGAAAATAAGGTAAAAGAAGCTTATGAGCTTCATTATAAAATAGCGCCTTCTATAGATATGATCTTTGCTGAAGGAAATCCAGCAGGAATCAAGGCTTTATTACAAGTAAAAGATTGGAGTAAAGAAACAGTTAGATTGCCGCTGGTAGCGGCATCAGATAAGTTAAAGAAGGAAATTGAAGACTTTGTTTCCAACTTTAAATAACTATATTATTAATGATATGCAGGAGGCTCACTAAAGTTTTTATAATCTCATAGAAAAGAGTACTTTTGCAAGATGTTTTTACAAAGGATGAAAAGAGTTTTATTATTATTTAGTGTATTTTTAATGTTGGTTTCTTGTAGTGAGTACCAAAAAGTGTTGAAAAACGAGGACATAGGTGCAAAATATACCGTTGCCGAACAGCTTTATAATGAAGCAAAAGCAGAAAATAGTAAAGCGAAGTTCAGAAAAGCATTAAGATTGCTTGATCAAATAGTGCCGCAATACAGAGGGAAACCTCAAGGAGAAAAGGTAACTTTTCTTTATGCAGACACTTATTATCAACTAGACGATAATTATAATGCCGGATATCAATTTGAACGTTTTACACAATCTTATCCAAATAGTGAGAAAATAGATGAAGCTGCTTTTAAAAGTGCCAAAAGCTATTATTTCTTATCTCCAAGATATGATGTAGATCAAACGGAAACTAACAAAGCAATTGAAGAGCTTCAGAAATATATAGATATGCATCCTGAAGGAGCGTATATTGACGAAGCAAATACATTGGTGGCAGACTTGAGAGTGAAACTTGAAAAGAAAGCCTTCGAAATTGCAAAACAATACCATCATACCGTTAATTATAAATCGGCGATAGTAGCGTTCAATAATTTTATAACTGAATATCCAGGTTCTCCATTTAGAGAAGCTGCTTATTATTACCGATTTGATTCAGCATATCAATTGGCAATTAACAGTTACCAGTATTTAATGAAAGAAAGATTGGAAACGGCTGGAGGTTATTACAAGTCATACCAAAAATATTACCCTGAAGGAAGCGAATATTACGAGCAGATACAGGTATCAAATCAGGATTTAGAATCAAGACTACAAAATTTTTAATTATTTACCCATGATGGATTTAAAGAAAAGTAATGCGCCAATAAACACTACCACAATCGATAAGAATTTGGTAGATGCCCCTACAAACAACATTTATGAGGCTATTGCGATCATCTCAAAAAGAGCAACTCAAATTAATTCTGAAATCAAAAAAGAGCTTTTAGAAAAATTAGATGAGTTCGCTACTTACAATGATAGTCTGGATGAGATTTTTGAAAACAAAGAACAAATAGAAGTTTCAAAATTCTACGAAAAATTACCTAAGCCACATTCTTTAGCGGTTCAGGAATGGCTAGAAGACAAGATCTATTACAGAGATACCGCAGAAACTTCAGAAGAAGTTTAATAAATGGGGGTGCTAGAGAGCAAGAAAATACTGTTAGGCATTACCGCGGGTATTGCTGCATATAAGACAGCATCTTTAGTACGATTATTTGTAAAAGCAGGAGCAGAGGTTAAAGTTATAATGACCCCTGCTGCTAAAGATTTTATTACACCCCTTACGCTTTCCACACTTTCTAAAAATGAAGTGTTGTCTTCTTTTACTGAAGATGATGAGAATGCTGTTTGGAACAATCACGTAGAACTCGGCCTTTGGGCCGATTTTATGCTTATAGCCCCTGCTACAGCTAATACTTTAGGTAAAATGGCAGCAGGAACAAGCGATAATTTATTGTTGGCTACCTATCTTTCAGCAAAATGTCCTGTATACTTTGCGCCAGCTATGGATCTTGATATGTATCTACATCCTGCAACTAAAAGAAGCCTTCAAACTTTACAATCTTACGGGAATATTCTTATTCCTGCAGAATCTGGCGAACTTGCCAGTGGCTTAAAAGGAGAAGGTAGAATGGCGGAGCCTCAAAATATCGTTAAATTCATAGAAAATAAATTGCGAGAAGATCTTCCGCTTAGAGGTAAAAAGGTATTAATAAGTGCTGGACCAACCTATGAGGCAATAGATCCTGTTAGATTTATTGGAAATCACTCTAGCGGGAAAATGGGATTTGAAATTGCCAAGGAAGCTTTGGCTTTAGGAGCTGAGGTAATCTTAGTTTCTGGCCCCACGAGTCTGGAGCTTAAGGCAGATCATTTAAACCTGATTCGAGTAACAACGGCACAGCAAATGTTTGAAGCTATGAATCAGCATTTTGAAACTGCAGATGTTCTTATTGCTGCCGCAGCTGTTTCAGATTACAGACCAAAGACCGTTGCAGCTCAAAAAATGAAGAAAAAGGAATCTTCTTTGCAAATAGAATTAGAACCTACCATAGATATTTTAGCTACCTTAGGAAAGCAGAAAACCCATCAGAAATTGATTGGTTTTGCTTTGGAAACTAATAATGAATTAGAACACGCCAAAGGTAAATTAGAAAGAAAAAATCTAGATTTTATAGTGCTGAATTCTCTGAATGATAAAGGTGCCGGATTTAAATCTGATACCAATAAAATCAGCATAGTTACAAAAGATGAAGTAAAGAATTTCGAGCTGAAATCTAAAGCTGAAGTTGCAAGAGATATATTAAAAGAAGTAATTCAATTAATGCATGAATAAGATCGTTTTTGTTGTTGTTTTCTTTTTAGGGCTAATATCAATGAGGGCTCAAGAATTGAATGCTGAGGTTATCGTAAATGCCGAGCAAACAGGGCAAGCCAATCTTTCTGTATTTAAAACATTACAACGCTCTTTATCAGAATTTGTAAATCAGAATTCTTGGACAGATAAAGGCTTGAAAACTGAAGAACGCATAAGCTGCAGTTTTTTTATAAACATCACCAGTTTTGATAATCAATCCTTTTCCGGAACTATACAAGTGCAATCTTCCAGACCGGTTTTTGGATCAACGTTTATAACACCCGTTTTCAACTTTAATGATGAGCAATTCAACTTTACTTATCAAGAATTTGAACCTTTAAACTATAGTCAGAATTCATATACCTCTAATTTGGTTTCGGTGATTTCTTATTATATCTATACTATCATCGGTTTAGATGCAGATACTTTTGAGTTGGAAGGTGGAACTCCGTATTTTGAAGAAGCAAATAGAATTGTAACTACAGCACAACAAGGAAATTCTGTAGGCTGGAAAGGTTCTGATGGGTCTAGATCTAGATACAGATTAAATGCAGATCTACTTTCTGGTGCATACTCAGATTATCGAACAGCTCTTTATAAATATCATAGACTTGGGTTAGATGTAATGCATCAAGATCCTGCAGCCGGAAAAAAATCTATTTCAAGTTCTATTCAGAATTTAAAGAAAATGAATGATAGCTGGCCAAACTCATTATTGATGAGAGTATTTTTTGATGCCAAAGCTCAGGAAATAGAACAAATATTTGCCGGTGGACCAAATGTGCCGATATCAGATTTGGTAAGTGTTTTAAACAGAATTGCGCCTATGTATGCTGAAAATTGGAGAAACATCCAATTGTAAGACTTTCCTTTTGATAGAGAATAAAATCTCACGTATCTTTATCCTTAAAATTTACACATCTTGTTGACCTCATTATCAATTAAAAATTATGCCTTGATTGAAGATATCAAGATCAATCTTCAGCAAGGTTTTACTATTATTACCGGAGAAACCGGCGCGGGAAAATCTATAATGTTAGGTGCGCTTGGGTTGCTTCTAGGTAAACGTGCAGATTACAGCGCTATAAGAAATGCAGATAATAAGTGCGTGATAGAAGGAGTGTTTGAAATTTCTAATTACAAGCTACAAGCATTTTTTAAAAAAGAAGATCTAGACTACGAAGAGCAAACTATTATTAGAAGAGAGATCTTATCTTCCGGAAAATCGCGAGCATTTATTAATGACACTCCCGTTACACTTCCGGTGCTTAGCAAACTTGGAGATTTTTTGATAGACATTCACGGGCAACATCAAACTTTGAGTTTAGGAGAAAATAGATATCAATTTCAGGTGTTAGATACCTTATCTAAAAACCAAGATCTCTTAGCAGCCTATACCGCAGCCTTAAGATCTTATAAAAAACTTCAGCAGCGATTAACCGAATTAAAGGAATCTCAGGCTCAGGCTTTAAAGGAACATGACTATAATTTATTTCTTTTAAATGAATTGGAGGAAGCTCGTTTAAAAGATGGAATGTTAGAAGAGTTGGAAGAGCGCTATGAAGAGTTGAATAATGTTGAAATTTTAACCGAGCATTTAAGTGCAGCCGTAGATAATATTCAGCAGGAAGAAATTGGTGGTTTAAGCCGATTAAAGGAAGTGCGCACCAGTCTCGGTAAGATTGCAGGATTTTCTTCAAATTATGCCTCTTTGAAAGAAAGAGTGGAAAGTGTGATCATTGAACTTGATGATGTAGCGCAAGATCTGGAAACTTCTTTGGAAAGAGTAGAGGCGAACCCAAAAGAACTAGAAGAGATAAATGCCAAACTTCAGGTAATTTATAATTTACAAAAGAAACATTCCGCAGAAAGCATTCAGGAATTATTAGATATAGCTATAGAGCTTCGCGAAAAAGTAGATCTTACAGAAAATGCAGAGGCAGATCTTAAAAAGGTGAATCAGGAGATAGTTAATTCTAAAGCTGAATTGACCAAGATCGCGAAAGAAATTCATGAGAATAGAGCTAAAGCAATTCCTGGTTTTATTTCTAAAGTTGAAAAGATCTTAACAGATCTAGGAATGCCAAATGCAAGATTGAAAATCGACCTAAATTTTAAAGATGAATACTTTAATAATGGGCAAGACCAATTATTGTGGTTCTTATCTGCCAATAAAGGGGGAGATTTCAACGATATTAAAAAAGCAGTTTCTGGAGGAGAATTATCCAGAATCATGCTTGCTGTAAAAAGTATATTGGCAACCCAGAGCAAATTACCAACTATTATTTTTGATGAGATAGACACAGGAGTTTCCGGAGATATCGCACAAAAGATGGGAGATATTCTGCAAAGTATGGGGGTTACTATGCAAGTTATTGCTATTACTCACTTGCCACAAATTGCAGGAAAAGGAAGCAAGCATTTTAAAATTTTCAAAGAAGATATAAAAGATACTACCGTTACTAAAATTAAAGAATTAGAAACTGGAGAAAGAATTGAAGAACTAGCAATGATGTTAGGCGGCAATACCCTTAGTGAATCGGCTATGGCGCATGCAAAATCGCTGCTTAATTAAATCTAGTTTGTTATCTTTGCCAGCTTAATACAACCTTAAAAACCAATTACACATGTCATACAATCTACTAAAAGGAAAAAGAGGAATTATTTTTGGAGCTTTAGATGAAAATTCTATCGCTTGGAAAACAGCAGAACGCGTTCATGAAGAAGGTGGAACTTTTGTTTTAACCAATGCTCCAATTGCAATGAGAATGGGAAGTATCAAGCAACTTGCAGAGAAAACCAACTCTGAAATTATTCCTGCAGATGCTACAAAAGTAGAAGATCTAGAAAACCTTGTAGAAAGAGCTCAGGAGATCTTGGGGGGTAAAATAGATTTTGTATTGCATTCTATTGGAATGTCTGTTAACGTGAGAAAAGGAAATCATTATACAGATATGAACTATGATTACACTACCAAAGGTTGGGATGTATCTGCGGTTTCATTTCACAAAACTATGCAAGTTCTTTACAAGAAAGATGCAATGAATGAGTGGGGAAGTATTGTGGCTTTAACCTATATGGCGGCACAAAGAGTATTCCCAGATTACAATGATATGGCAGATAATAAAGCCTATTTAGAGTCTATAGCACGTAGTTTTGGATATTTCTTCGGAAAAGATAAAAAGGTGAGAGTAAATACCATTTCTCAATCTCCAACCCCTACTACCGCAGGACAAGGAGTTAAAGGATTTGATGGTTTTATTGCTTATGCAGATAAAATGTCTCCACTAGGAAATGCAACCGCTATGGATTGTGCAGATTATACCATCTCTTTATTTTCTGACCTTACAAAACGAGTTACACTTCAAAACCTTTACAACGATGGTGGATTCTCTAACATGGGAGTTAGCCAAGAAGTAATGGAAACATTTATGAAAGATAAAGAATAGATAGAACCATCTATTTTTTCAGATTATATAATGAGCCCCGAATTTTCGGGGTTTCATATTCAATAGTATTCCATTTTAAAATTTAATCTTAAAATAAGCTAATGCAACTTCACTATTCTTTTATAATTCCTGTTTTTAACAGGCCGGCAGAAATTAGAGAATTGTTGCAAAGCATGCTGGCGCTTAACTTTACGGCGCCATACGAAATTGTGATCATAGAAGATGGGTCTACTATTTCTTCTGAAGTTGTGGTGAGAGAATTTGAAGAGCGGCTTCAAATAAACTATATCTACAAAGAAAATACCGGCCCTGGAGATTCTAGGAATTTCGGAATGATGAACGCAACAGGGAACTATTACATAATTTTAGATTCTGATGTGATCTTGCCTGAAAATTATCTTGAGGAAGTAGATGCTTATTTGTCTTCCAACTTTGTAGATTGTTTTGGAGGCCCAGATAGCGCTCATGAGAGTTTTACAAAATTGCAGAAAGCTATAAATTATGCAATGACTTCTTTTCTAACTACGGGTGGAATTCGTGGAGGTAAAAAATCTGTGGGTAAATTCCAGCCTAGAAGTTTCAATATGGGACTTTCAAAAAAGGCGTTTGAAGCTACCGGAGGTTTTGGCTTGATACATCCGGGAGAAGATCCAGATCTATCCTTAAGGCTGGTGAAATTAGGATTTGAATGTGTATTGATTCCAGATGCAATCGTATTTCATAAACGAAGAATAGATTGGGATAAATTCTATATTCAGGTGAATAAATTTGGAATGGTAAGACCCATTCTAAACCAATGGCATCCTTCATCTGCAAAAATTACTTTTTGGTTTCCCTCGGTATTTATGATAGGACTGCTTATTTCGGTTATCTTTTTACTCTTAGGTTTTCCATTTTTTATAATCTGTTATCTTATCTATTTTATAATAATAGGCATTGACGCAGGAATTAAAAATAAAAGTTTATATATTGGAGTGGCGGCAATAAAAGCTACCTTTATTCAGTTTTTTGGGTATGGAACCGGCTTTTTGCGTTCAATCTGGAAATTGAACTTTTTAAAAATGGAACCCCAAAAAGCTTTTCCTAAGCTATTTTTCAAGAATGCAAGACAAAGTAAAAATACGTAAGCCTCTGATAAAAAGAGGACCTTTTAAAACCTTCCTTTTCTTCTTAGGTTTTTCTACTGTGATCTGGATATTCGTTCAGTTTTCTAAAGAATATACAGAAGCTGTAGAGTTACCTATATCTTACGTTAATGTGCCTAAAGACAAGATTCTCTCTCCAGAAAATCCTAAAAAGCTAGATCTTAGAGTTAAAGAAAATGGATTGCATATAGCACTCACCAAGATATTTCCGAAGGTGCTCTATATAGATGTGAGCGACAGTAAGATGGAAGATGGTAAATTGATCTATAATCTAGGTGATCAAAAAGCGGCTTTATTATCTCAGCTGAATTTAGATTATGACAAAGCTGAATTTCTCAAAAAATCTTTAAATATCACCTATCAACAACGGGCTGTAAAGACAATTCCAGTTCGGTCTAATCTAGAATTAGATTTTGCGGTTGGATATTCTGCTTTAGAAGATGTAAAATTTCAGCCGGATTCTGTTAAGGTGAGCGGGCCAGCAAGTATTCTGGATACACTTGATGGGGTAAATACTTCAGTTTTAAGAATAAAAAATATCAGTAATGATTTAAAGGGAAGTGTACGTCTAGATACTGCCAAATTAGATGCCTTAACTTTTTATCAATCCAAAATTCAATATAGTTTAAGAACAGATAAATTTACAGAAGGTAAAGTGCAGGTTCCTATAGATCTTATAAACGTCCCAGAGGGGATGAATGTAGTGATCTTTCCAAAGGAACTTACCGTAATTTATCAGGTGAGTTTAAATAAATTCAGCAGCGTTAAAAAAGAGGATTTTAAAGTGGTTGCAGACTTTAAACATGCGGTAAACAGCGATGGTTATTTACTGGCTCAGGTTGTGGAACAGCCGCAACAAGTTAATAACGTAAGATTGAACGAAACGAAAATCCAATTTGTAATTAAAAGATGAAGATAGTTGGTCTTACCGGAGGAATAGGAAGTGGTAAAACTACCGTTGCCAATTTCTTTAAAGAATTAGGCGTTCCTGTTTATATTGCAGATGATGCCGGAAAAAGGCTTATGGCTACTTCAGAAAAAGTGAAAGCTGAGATCATCACTCTTTTTGGTGATAAAGCGTATGTTGATGGAAATCTTAACCGAAAGTATCTTGCAGATCAGGTTTTTAATTCTTCAGAAAAATTAGAACAGTTAAATCAAATTATACACCCTGCCGTTGCAAAAGATTTTAAAGAATGGATAGAAGATCAACAAGGTTCTTATGTAATTTATGAAGCGGCTATTTTATTTGAATCTGGGGGTTATAAAAAATGTGATCTTGTACTTTTAATTACAGCTCCCAAGACTGAAAGATTTAAAAGATTGCAGGAAAGAGATGAAAGTTCTAAGGCTGAAATTGAAGCTAGAATGCAACATCAATGGAGCGATGAGAAGAAGCGAAAACTGGCAGATTATGAAATAATAAATGCAAATCTGTCCACAACAAAGTCCGAAGTGCGGAATCTGCACGAAATTTTCTTAAATACTATCAAAAATTAGTTCAAGTTTTGTTAACATTTGGTTAAACCGATAAATCTCTAAATGTTAAAATCTTACTTTTGATGCATGAATAAAAAGTTGTTTCTGCTTCTGGTTGTGCTAATGAGTTTATCCCTGATTGGGATAATATTTGTACAGGGTTACTGGATTAAAAGAACAGTAGATGACAAGGAAGAACAATTTTCATATAATGCAAAACAGATACTAATTACCGTTTCTAAAAAACTTCAAAATCAGGAGATAGAAAATTTTTGGTATGAGTTTGCAGATGAGGATAGTACATCGGTTTCTCTCGATGAAAATTTGATCAAGGATTACTTTAGAAAAGAAGAATCTATTAATGATGGAAATGATGGGGTACTTCCGGGAGAGGTGATTGAAAAAGATAATAAAGTATCTTCAGACTTTTTGGTATATGCACAGGATAGCGCTCAAGTTTCCAACTTAATAAACCGTAAGGTTGCAGATATATTTAATAGCAACGAGGTTAGAGACAACAAAACTTCTACAGAAGAACGTTTAAGGCGTATGATGCGAATGAGAGATGTAGAAAAAGATATGTTGAGATCTTATATATCAGAATTTACTTCAAGAATTCCTATTCATAAAAGATTGTCTGAAGATAGAGTCAAGGATCTAATTACTAAAGAATTAAAAGATTATAATCTAAATACAGAATTTGAATTTGGGGTTTTTAATAACTCGCTGGCGACCAAAGTACATTCAGATAATTTTGATATAAATTATCCAGATACTTATAGCGTCCCGTTATTTGTGAGTAATGCAGGAGAGAGTAACTATCAATTATTGGTTAATTTTACAGGAAAAAAACGAGTAGTACTTTCATCTATAACCTTGATGGCCGCACTTTCTATAATCTTTACACTTATTATAGTTATTGCTTACTCTAGTGCATTATCTCAATTAATCAAGCAAAGACAGATCTCGCAGATCAAGACAGATTTTATAAATAACATGACCCATGAGTTTAAAACGCCAATTGCAACCATCAATTTGGCTTTAGACGCTATAAAGAACCCAAAGATAGCTGGCGACCAAGAGAAAGTTGGGAGGTATCTGCAAATGATTAGAGACGAAAATAAAAGAATGCATGCTCAGGTAGAAAATGTATTACAGATCTCTAAATTAGATAAGAACGAGTTAGACCTCAAGAAAGAAAGATTGCATCTACATGAGATCATAGAAGATTCTATTACACATGTTGAGCTTATTGTAGAAGACAGAAATGGATATATAAGAACCCATTTTGGTGCTCTTAAATCTTCCGTATTGGCAAATGAAGATCATTTAACCAATGTGGTGGTGAATATTCTGGATAATGCCATTAAATATTCTGAAGATTCACCTAAGATAGATATCTATACTGAAAATGTTAGAAATAACATTGTCATGAAGATTAGAGATCAAGGAACTGGGATGTCTAAATCTGTTCAGAAAAAAATATTTGAAAAATTCTACCGTGAACATACGGGAGATATACATAATGTAAAAGGTCATGGTTTAGGACTGGCCTATGCAAAACGAATCCTGGATGATCACCACGCTACAATTAACGTGGAGAGCGAAAGGGGAAAAGGAAGTACATTTATAATCAAATTACCGTTAATAACATAGATATGGAAACTGAAAACAAGAAAATTTTATTAGTTGAAGACGATCCAAATTTTGGTACTGTTTTAAAAGACTATTTGGCAATGAATGACTACGAAGTTACTCATGCTAAAAATGGTATGGAAGGTTTCGAAAAGTTCAAAAAAGACGATTTCGACCTTTGTATACTAGATGTAATGATGCCTTATAAAGATGGATTTACATTGGCAAAAGAAATTCGTGATAAGAACGAAGATGTGCCAATTATCTTCCTAACTGCTAAGGCAATGAAAGAAGATGTATTAAAAGGATATAAGGTAGGGGCAGATGATTACCTAAACAAACCTTTTGATAGTGAAGTATTGTTGATGAAGATCAAGGCTATTATGCAGCGTAAAGCTACAGATAGCGTTGCAGACAGCAAACAATTCGAATTCCAGATTGGTGGATTCCATTTAAATTCTAAGTTGAGATTCTTAACTTATAATGAAGAAGAACCAACCAAACTTTCTCCAAAAGAGAATGAGTTATTGCGTTTATTGGCGCTTCATGAAAATGACCTTATGCCAAGAGAACTTGCATTAACAAAGATCTGGAGAGATGATAATTATTTCACCTCTAGAAGTATGGATGTGTATATTGCAAAACTGCGTAAATACTTGAAAAAAGACGAGAATGTTGAAATTTTAAACATTCACGGAGAAGGTTTTAGACTTGTTGTAAAAAACAAAGAGAATACCGAAGCATAGATAATTAGAATTTCAGTTTCTAAAAGAGGCTGTATAAGAGTTTAAAATCGGGGATTTCCAGATGGTCTTTTCATTTATAATGAATAGATCAAGAAGGAGATTTATGAAAAAACTTTTATACAGCCTTCTTGTATTTAAATGTTAACAGGGCAGAGCAATAATATCTGGGAATCGGCATTATATTTGTAAATCTGTATGCGCTAGTATGAAAGACAATTACAAGAACAATTTATGGTCTAAAAAGTTGCAAAGCTTAAGCTTTGTAAATAGACCTGTATTGTTTTTTGTTTTTTTATTCTTTATGTTTTCCTCCGGAATGCTGGGGCAGAACCCTAAACTGATTGAACCAAGTTTTGAGCATATTGATAGTAAGGATAGAGGCAACGCTTCAGTGGGTACAGAGGCAAATATTAATGTTGCGGTTGATACTGATTCTGAAGGTAATGTTTATATTTTGACTTTCGGAAGTGGTGTTTTTAAATATGATCCTAAAAATGATACTTTCACAAAAATAATTACAGATGTTTTAGGTGAAAATGGTAACCTCAACTCACCATTAGATTTGGCAGTTAGTAATGATGATGTCATTTATATTGCAGATGGTGGATCAAAGCTAATTAAAAAGTTTTCTACATCAGGTGATTTTATAAATTCAATTGGATCTGGTTCGGGAGGTAATGGAAAGGATGAGTTATGGGAACCAACTGGAATTGAATTTGATAGTGATAATAATCTTTACATTGTTGACGCTTATAGAGGTGATAATACAGAGATAACACAAAAATATTTTTTGAAGATATATTATTCAGATGGAAGATTTAAAAGTTTTCAAGGAACATCTGACCATCCTATAATAAATCCTTATAGAGTTGCAGCAAATGATAAATATATCTTTGTGAGCCATAGTTCAAATAACGGTGAAGTTTTGGTGTTCAACAAGGATTTTACTTACAAGACTACCTTGAGTAATTTAGGATCTCCTGGGAGTTTATTCGTTGATGATTTTGGATTTTTATATGTAGCCGATTATTCCAATAGACTAAATTTTGGACAGATTTTTAAAATTATTAAAGGAAATGGAAGTATTCCTGAATATTTTAATATATATAATCAAATTCAGCAAGGGATTAATGAGAGTGAATTTACAATCCAAATTTTTGATGCTAATTTGAATCAAATCCCTGGTATAAGTGAAATAAAAAATCCTGCGCCCGGAAAAGATTTTATTCAATTACCTCTTGATTTGACTCTTGATCATTGTAACAAATTATATTTAGATGATGCAAATATTTCAGCATTTATAACTTTAAATTTTGATCTCGAGATCTACCAAAGAACTCCCTCTTTTGATACCGAGAAACCGGTTATTGTATGTCCTTCAGATATAACAAGAGAGGTAGATGCCGGTAAAAATTATGCAACCGTTAATTTCAACACACCAACAGCTACAGATAATTGTTCCACTCCAACAGTTATTCAAACAAAAGGTCCCGCTGCTGGAAGTCAGTTTCTGGCAGGTACTACTACGGAAATTGAATTTACAGCTACAGATTCGGCTAGAAATGAGTTTGCCTGTAGCTTTACCATTACTGTTTTACCTGCAGATAATACTACAGATTCAGAAGCTCCGGTTATAACTTGTCCAAGTACGATTATTAAAAATAATGATCCCGGAAAATGTGGTTCAATAGTGACTTTTCAGCCACCTACAGTTTCAGATAATTCTGGTGAAAGTATTACGGCAATTAGAACGGATAGTTCTCCATTAAATTCTGGTGATCTTTTTCCTATTGGAACAACAACCTTAACTTATAGCGCAAAAGATTCAGCTGATAATTCTTCTGTGTGTGATTTGGTAATCATCATTTCTGATAATGAAAAACCAATTTTTGAATGTCCAGAAAATATTACTGCCAGCTTTGAAATTTCAAAAGGATATACCATTCCAGATTATTCTTCTTTTTTACCGGCTACAGATAATTGTGATACTAATCTAAGTTATACACAGACTCCTGCAGTTGGTAGTAAGATAACTGCAGGGGGAGATTACGATATTGAATTAACTGCCGTTGATAATTCTGAGAATATAGGGGTTTGTAAATTTGTTTTAAAACTTACAGAAGTAGACAGTTTTTATATTTCCTGTAATTCCAGGGTAGCTGTAGAGCCTATTGAAAACTGTAAATATGTAATGCCAGATCTTTCCGCAGAATATTTGGTTTTCCCTACAGATGCGGAAGTTTCGCAATCAATTCTGCCAGAAACAATTATTACTGAAAGTCAATTTGTAACACTAACGGCAACTTATGGTAGTGTTACAAAGTCTTGTGATATAAAAATTGATCTTGTTGATTATGAATATCCGGTGATCTCAGATTGCCCAAGAAGGGTGAATATTACATTAGGAGCAGGAGAAACCTTTACTATACCAGATTATACTACCATCGCATCGGCTACAGATAATTGTTCTATAAGATCTTTCACACAAGATATTTCAGAAGGAACAGAAATTACTAATAATACGACCATAAAATTAACCGCAATCGATACTTACGGAAATGATTCCTATTGTTTTATTGAAATAGTTGTTACTTCATCAAACCCAGATCTTGAAATAGCATGTCCGGGAAATCAAACCGAAAATCTAGATGCTAACTGTCAGTTTCAATTACCAGATTATACGCAACAAGCTCAAGCAAATTTTGATGGTACTATAACGCAGTTACCACTTCCGGGAACTGTTATTAATTCTGATACCGATGTTACTTTAACGGCAAAAGGGGAAGAAGGTGTTACAACTTGTACTTTTAAAGTTAAAGTTGCAGATATTACTCCGCCGTTAGCTAACTGTATAGCATCTTTCGATCTTCGCTTAAATGCTAACGGGCAAGCTTCTCTAAATGCAGATAGCTTAGATAATAATTCTTACGATGCTTGCGGGATCACTTCTAAAAGCCTTTCTCAAACAACTTTTACTGCAGATGATCTTGGTGAGAATATAGTGGTATTGACCGTTACAGATGCCGGAGGAAATTCAGATTCTTGTGAGACAAAGGTGAATGTTTTACCGTTTGATGAAAATGCCCCAGATTTTACTTGTAAAGAATCTATAATCGTTCAATTAGATGAAAATGGGCAAGTGCAAATAACTCCGGAAGATCTATATACCGGGAATGGAGCAGATTATCAATTCACCTTAGACAGATCTACTTTTACTTGTGATGATAAAGGTAGCAATGATGTATTGCTGTATTATACCAATGGTAATGATTCAGGTTCTTGTACCATAGAAGTTATTGTAGAAGATCTCATTGGTCCTAGCGTTCGCACTCAAGATATTAGAATTACTTTAGATGCTAATGGAAGAGCCAGTATTTCTCCTGAAATGTTAGACAATGGGTCTACCGATAATTGTGGAGAGGTTTATTTATTTTTAGATAAAACAGATTTTACATGTGATGATCTGGGTGAAAATAGAATTTTACTGAGAGCCCAAGATAACAGCAGTAATTTAGGGAGTGCCTATGCGGTGATTACCGTATTGGGAGATTGTGAGTTGCCTCCCACAAACCCTTCAGGCCCCGATTATATCTTTATTTATCCAAATCCTACAGATGGACCTTTTACATATTATTTGCCAGAGGGCGTTGTTTTAAATAAAGTTGAGGTTTATGATATGCAAGGGAAATATATCATGACGCAAGAATTTCAAGAAGCTACGGTTAAACATGAAATGGATCTTACTGGATTACAAAATGCGGTATATGTGCTAAATCTGTTCACTTCAGAAGGCACAAAGATATTGAGAGTGATCGTTTATTAAACTCAAATTACATTTTAGATCTAAGGTAATCTACAATTTCATCGGCCGGGGTTTCATAATCAAACCAATGAATATTTTCATCTTTTCTAAACCAGGTAAGTTGTCTTTTGGCAAATCTTCGGGTATTCTTTTTAATTTCTTCAACGGCTTCTTCCAGATCCAATCGGCCTTCAAAAAAAGCAAATAATTCTTTATAACCTACGGTATTAAGAGCATTCAGTTTTCTTTTATGATATAATGCCTGAGCTTCATCTAGTAAACCTTCATCCATCATAATATCTACCCGCCTGTTGATTCTATTATATATAATCTCTCGAGGAGCAGTTAATCCAATAGATATAGTTTTAAAAGTTCTAACTTTCTTGGGTTTGTTTAAGAAGGAGGAAAAAGTTTTTCCTGTCTCCAGACAAATCTCTAAAGCACGAATTACTCTGTGAGGATTATCTTGGTCTATTTTATTATAATATTCTGGGTCTAACTCCTTTAATTCCAGTTTTAAGGGCTCTAAGCCATTGTCTAACAATCTTTCATTTAATTCCAATCTAATATCAGGATCTACCTCCGGAAATTCATCTAAACCTTCAGTAAAGCTTTTTACATAAAGTCCGCTACCACCAACCAAGATCAAAATGTCTTTTTTAGAAAACAATGCTTCAGCCTTTGCAATAGCTTCTTTTTCAAAATCGCCTACAGAATAATCGTCTTCAATAGAAATATGCTGAATAAAGTGATGTGGTGCCCGAGCTAATTCAGCTTTAGTTGGCGCAGCGGTACCAATAGACATTTCTTTATAGAATTGCCTTGAATCTGCCGAGAGGATTTCGGTATTAAAAGCTTGAGCAAGTTTTATGCTTAAAGCGGTCTTACCAATTGCCGTTGGTCCTAAAACATTAATTACGTAGTTCTTATCCATTTAGTCTAGTACCGCAATTATGGCAAAATTCTGCCTTGTTTAAATGATTTTGTTCATGACAATTAGGGCACACTTGCGTGTTATTAGCTTCTCTTGCAGAATCCATAGTGAACTCTGAACTCACGATACCGGTAGGTACTGCAATAATCCCGTAACCCGTGATCATGATAAAAGAGGCTATAAATTGCCCTAAAGGTGTTACCGGATGAATATCTCCAAATCCAACCGTTGTTAAGGTAACTATACACCAGTAAACTCCAACAGGAATACTAGAAAAACCATTTTCAGGTCCTTCTACAAGATACATAAGTGTTCCCATAATAATGCAGATAATGATCACGGCAAAAAGAAATACCAGAATCTTAGCCTTACTGTTCTTAAGCGCTCGCATTAATTTGTTAGATTCTCCTATATATCTGGAGATCTTTAAAATTCTGAATACTCTCAACAATCTGAGGGCTCGAATAGCAAAAAGCATATTATAACCACCAAAGAAAAATGCGAGATAGGAGGGCAGGGTAGAGAGCAGATCTATAATTCCGTAGAAACTAAAAATATAATTTCGTGGTTTTTTTATAGATATAATTCTCAGGATATATTCTATAGTAAAGAAAAAGGTGATTATCCATTCTGTAATATAAAATTGGTCTCTATACTTTATGTTAACAGAAGAAATACTCTCAAGCATTACCAATGCAATACTTAAAACAATGGCTACTAGAAGAACAATATCAAACAATTTGCCCATAGGAGTATCTGCTTCATAAATAACTTCATGAAGTTTAGATTTCCAGGCCGGATAGGGTTTCTTATTTTCCAATAAACTGTTTCTGCTAAATAGATATTAGTGCTTAGCTATTTTCTTTAAGAACAATTAAAGATTGATTTTGTATCTCTAAAATATGGTCAAAAAACTCTTTAAGATAGGGATAATATGCCGAAGGATAAAGTGACTTTGGGAAAGTGACTCTTAAAACCACCATAACATCGTTATCTGAAGTTTTACTGGTAGAAAATTGAATAGATCCACCACTTTCAGGCAAGGCGTATCCTTGAGATTTTGGTAACTCTACTACGGTATAATCTTCCGGCAGTTTTAATTTCGCATAATAATAGTAACCATCTTTATATCCAAAATCTATAGGGTAGTTTCGTTCTTTAAGTTTAAAAGGATTCTTTTCAAAAAGTTTAAAGCTGAAGGGGTTGAAATAGATCATTTCATTCACCTTTTGAGATTGATTATTCAATTCATAATTTATACTCAAAGGCTCACTAATCTCTTCTTGATTATTGATCTTAAAATTGCTTGAAGTTGTAAAACTCATAGGGTTTGAGATCTCATTAAATATCTTTTCTCTGCTTAATTCTTGCAAGTCATTTCTTACTTGCAAAGCATGATACCCTTTAAAATATTGCTCAGAATTTCCGCTTGCTGTCCCATCTTTATGAATAGACAAGGAATCTTTATAAGTAACACTGGAGAATACCTTCGCGTCAAGATCTATCCATGAACTCTCGTTATCAAAATCAATCAATCTGGCATAAGAATTCAACGTTCTAAAAGGGATCATTCCAAATTCTATATTCTTTTCAGAAGCGTCCATTAAATAGGTGTTGTTGTCTAATTCCAATTGCACCATTAAATAATTGAATTCAGATAATACAGGATACAATTTGGTAGGAATACCATTATTTCTGGTAGAACTCAATATAGGTTTTACGGTAAATCCCTCTTCTTCAAAAATATTATGAAGCAGAATATTTAAGGAAGAGATATTTCCAGATTTATCTTTAATGATATATTTTAAGTTCATGTCATAAAAGATCTTATAGTCTCCATTCCAGCTATAAGTATTTTTTACATAATTGAAGATCGCCTTAGCTTTCTCCAAGCTTTTAGGCATAGACTTGATATTTTGAGGAAGCAGATCGTCTACCAGAGAGGTACGCTTTAATTGCTTTCCTAAGCTATTGTCAAATTTGATCTCTTTATCTACATCTTCCCAAGATTTGGTGTATTTTCTAACATAACCATCCAGTTGCGTTAGAGATTGCAGTTCATATTCAATTCTAGATATATAGTTATAGCTCGATGTTAAATAAGATTCTTCTATAAATGCAGGAATGTTCTTCATTGCATATTTAGTGACTAAACAATCTGCAGGATCTGCTTGCTGAGAAGTAAAAAAGCAGCGTTTTTCAATATCGGAATCTTTAATATCTAGTTTAAGTTCCCCTATTTTTTTGATGTTATATTTGTAATTCCCGGGAATCTTGCTGTTGAATTCACTATAAACTTTCGGAATATCTTCTTGAAACCACCAAGTTTGAAAATTAAAGACAAAAGGCGATTGCTTTTTATAAGAATATACCAAAACCGCCCCCGGTTTTAAAGCCGGAAAAGTAAAGTTCACGACATCATGAGTATCATTTTCTTCCGTATAGATTTGAGAGTCTAAGAGCTTTTTTTGTTTTTTAATACCATCTTCGAGATAATAAGTGGTAGCCACAATATCTCTAATCTTTTGCTCATTGCTTTCAGATTTTGAAAGCGTTATTTTAATATTTGCATTATCATACCCCTCTTTGTTTAGGATTTTGATCTTGGCTTCATATTTTGTCAGGATACCATAATCTTGAGAATCTTGAAACTCTGTTTCGCCTTTTTCATAGATGTAAAAAGCATTGGCAGTGGTGTCTTTTTCGTAGGTAGTAGCGCTCAGGTCATAATCTGAAACTTCAACATTATTGGTGTTGAAGTTTTGTTGAGCGTAAATGCAAAGGTTTAAAAGAAGAAAAAGGGGGAGTAAAAATTTATTCATTGGTTTGAAGTTGGATGATTTTAAGTTTTTTGTTCCTTCTTAAATAACTTTGAATAATATGGCGGGCATCCCGGTCATTTTTCATTGGGGTTATTATAGAACGAACAATTTCAAGGTTATTTAATTGATAATTCAAATTGAAATATCCCACACCCTTAAACTCTCCATCTTCCACAAGCAACGCGCTTTTTTCATCTACCTCACGGCCGCGGTCTATTACCAGCATATTCTGGTCTTTATAACTGTATTTTTCTATAAGTTCTCTTACTCTCTCGTTATAATCTAAAGGAGTTTCCAGATCTATACAGGCACCGTCACAAGATTTTATGGTATATCCAAAACATTTGCCTGTGCCTAATTCCAATCCACATAATCTATCACAAAGCCTATAAGATTCTATCATGTTTCTTAAGGTAGCTTTAGCCTGTTGTAAATTGGTAAAAGTGGTAATATTAGTTTTTCTAGCATCTGCTTTTCCAATTTTTAAGTTGATGAAACCTTTTTCATCTATAAAATGATAAAGGGCATAACTAAAAATTGAAGTTTTTAAAGATCTATTGAACTTAGGCTTGTTCTGCTTTATTTCTTCATTCTCCTTAAGCAAAGCAATGAGCTCATTTCCGGTAGCCTCAAAACTAACAGCAGCTACTTCTTTTTGAATTTCTTTAGCCTTATGGTTATCATTGGTAAAGTGCTGATTTACCTTTTTTCTGATATTTTTACTCTTGCCTATATAGATGATATCACCCTCTTTATTATGCAAATAATATACACCGGTTATAGCTGGTAACTCTTCCAGTAACTGAACTAGTTTAGTGTCTAGTTGCATGGAAGGCTCGTTTTTAACCGATTCCTTTAGAATTTCTTTTTGAGAATCTTTAGCCAATAACATCTTGAATAATTTCACAGTAGCCTGAGCGTCGCCATTTGCACGATGCCTGTCGCTTAAAGGAATACCCAATGCTCTAACTAGTTTACCAAGGCTATAAGAAGGTTGACCGGGAATCAGTTTTTTTGAAAGCTCTACGGTACAAAGCGTTTTTCTTTCATAATCGAAACCCAAACGTCTAAATTCTAGTCGCAAAATTCTATGATCAAATTTTGCATTATGGGCTACTACAATACAATCTTTGGTGATCTCTACAATGCGTTTTGCAACCTCATAAAATTTAGGAGCATTGCGCAGCATTTCATTATTAATTCCGGTAAGGCCAATTACAAATGGTTGTATTGGCTGTTCGGGATTTACAAGACTAATAAACTGATCTACTACCGTATGGCCATCAAATTTATAAATGGCAATTTCGGTAACACCCTCTTCATTATATTTTCCCCCGGTGGTTTCTATGTCTAGTATCGCGTACAAAAATATTCTTTCTTCTTAATTATAATTTCTTTCTCCAAAAATAGCACTTCCTATTCTAACCATATTGCTGCCACATTCTACTGCCAATTGGTAATCTCCACTCATTCCCATAGATAAAGTTTTCATCTTTGGGTATGTTTTTTGAAACTCATCAAAAACAGATTTCAAAAAGCTGAATTCTTTTTTAACCTGCTCCATATCTTCTGTGAATGTTGCCATTCCCATCAAGCCGCTTACTTCTACATTCTCAAATTTAGCAAATGCTTCAGAGTCCATAATAGCTTTAGCTTCTTCTTTAGAGATCCCGAATTTAGAATCTTCTTCAGCTATTTTTATTTGTAACAAACATTTAATGCTACGCTCATTTTTTTTAGCTTCTTTGTTGATCTCTTTTAGTAATTTCAAACTATCTACAGCATGAATTAGACCAACATAAGGCGCCATATATTTAACCTTGTTGCGTTGTACATGGCCAACCATGTGCCACTCAATATCTTTAGGTAATGCTTCCCACTTATCTGTCATTTCCTGGATCTTATTCTCTCCAAAAATGCGCTGCCCGGCATTATAAGCCTCTTCCAGATCTTTATTAGGTTTTGTCTTAGAGATAGCTACCAAAGTAACATCTCCTAATTCTTCTTTATACTTTTTTATTTCTTCTGAAATACTCATGCTGCTTTTTAATGTAAACTATAAAAAAAACCTCAATTTTAGGGGTTGTGAAAGGTAAATCTTTAAACAAAATTTACATAATCTCTATAAATTGCAGGGGGGAGAGATATACTTACCAAATTTATTAAAACCGAATTTCTAGAATTCGTAAATGGTAAGTCCGCTTCTTAATTTTGGTTCTATATAAGTGCTTTTTGGAGGCATAATTAAGCCTTCATCTGCTACTTTTTTAATTTCATCTATCGTTAATGGTAACATCCCAAAACCAACAGCAAAGCTTCCATTATCTACCTGAGATTTCATCTCTATAAGATCATTCTTACCGTGAATATAGGCAATCCTGCTATCATTTCTTAGATCTATAATTCCTAAAATAGGTTTCAGGATCTTTTCATATAAAATATTAGTATCCAGAGAACTTAAAGAATCTGTAAACTCATAACCTGTTTTTCTTAAATATAACGAATAGAATTCGCCATCTAGATACATATTGAAATGATGCTTGCTAGTAGGGGTGTAGGTTTCCAGATTTCTGTTTTCTATTCTAAACCACTGGTCTAATTGCATAAGAAATTCTTCTTTGCTTAAACCGTTAAGATCTGTTACCATGCGGCTATACTCATAAATCTTCAAATTGCTTTCAGCAATTAAATAGCTCATAAAGAAATTATAGCTCTCTTCTCCGGTATGCTCAGGATTTGCTTGTTTAGATTCTTTTGCTAGTAAACAAGAAGAAGCACTTCTGTGATGCCCATCTGCAATATAAAGATGCGGCATCTTATCAAATTCTGCTTTTATCTGATTCACATTTGCCTCATCACATATCTTCCACAAATAATGAGTTTCCTTATTATGAGTAGTGAATTCATATTCTGGGATCTCATGCATGGCCTTTTGTAAGATGTTATCGATCACGTCTGAATCTGGATAGGTTAATAATACAGGTTCTGTATTAAAACCAACCACTTTCAAATAATCTTTAAAAAGTGTTTCCCTGAACTCTATAGTATCCTCATGCTTTTTAATAAGATTATTCTCATAATCTTCTACACTAGCGGCAGCAATAATTCCGCAATAGGTTTGGTTTCTGGTTACAATCTGATATAAATAGTAACAGGGAGTTTCATCTCTGGTAAAGATCTCCTCTTCCTTAAATTCTAAGTACCGATTCTTTACGAGCTGAAATCTCTTTTCTCCCGTTATTTCATGCTGAAATTTATATCCGGGATTGATAATATGTAAAAATGAATATGGATTGTATTCTAGCTGTGCCGTAAGTTCGCCAATGCTATAATCTTCATATGGTCGTGAAGCAACGAGTCCGGCTTTATCACTGGTAGGACGAACCGCTCTAAATGGAATGATCTTGGTCAAATTCTGAAAATAGGTGTAATAGATTAGAAGTTAGATAACGATCATCTAACTTCTAATCTTTAAAATCTTTATATAAATTGAGCTGATATTTTTTCAGCTTTTTTGCTTTCTGAATAGTCGTAGAAACCTTCACCAGATTTTACTCCTAGTTTACCTGCTCTCACCATATTTACCAATAATGGGCAAGGTGCATATTTCGGATTTTTGAATCCGTTGTACATCACTTCTAAGATAGAAAGGCAAACGTCTAATCCAATAAAATCTGCTAGCTGAAGTGGTCCCATTGGATGAGCCATTCCTAATTTCATCACCGTATCTATTTCGTAAACTCCGGCAACTTTATTGTAAAGTGTCTCCACTGCTTCATTGATCATTGGCATTAAAATACGGTTTGCTACAAATCCAGGGTAATCATTTACTTCTACCGGCACTTTGCTCAGTTTTTCTGAAAGATCCATGATTTGTTTAGTCACTTTATCTGAAGTGCTATAACCTCTAATGATCTCTACCAATTTCATAACCGGCACAGGATTCATAAAGTGCATCCCGATAACTCGTTCTGGGTTAGAAACGCTTGCAGCAATTTGAGTGATAGAAATTGAAGAAGTATTGGTTGCCAGAATAGTGTCTTTAGAACAATTAGAATCTAGTTGTTCGAAAATTTTAAGCTTAAGATCTACATTTTCTGTAGCAGCTTCCACAATAAGATCTACATTTTTTACTCCACTAGGAATGTCTATATGAGTGGTGATATTTTTTAAAGTTTTATTCTTCTCTTCTTCAGAGATCTTCTCTTTAGAAACCATTCTATCTAGGTTCTTAGAAATGGTATCCAATCCTTTTTGAAGACTTTCTTTAGAAATGTCTATAAGATTCACCTTGTAACCAAATTGTGCAAACGTATGTGCTATACCGTTCCCCATGGTTCCGGCTCCTATAACTGCTATATTTTTCATTCTTTAATTTTTTATGATTAGAGATCTAAAATAACTTCAGTCTCTGGTTCTTATTTTAATTGAAACCCATTTGGGTCTAATCTTTAAAACTATCAATTACCATATTGGCAACACGTAAAGCTTCCGCTCCTTGTTCCAAACTCACAATAGGAGTAGTGTTGTTGTTAATGGCATCTGCAAAAGTTTCCAACTCATCTAAAATGGCGTTGTGCTCTTCTACTTTAGGATTGTCAAAATAGATCTGCTTTTTAATTCCTTCAGCATTTTGCAGGATCATCGCGAAATCATCCGGTTTTTCCGGAACATCTTTCATTTTAACCACCTCACAGTTACGCTCTAAAAAGTCTACCGAAATATAAGCATCTCTTTGGAAGAAACGAGCTTTTCTCATGTTCTTCAAAGAAATTCTGCTGGCTGTTAAATTTGCAACACATCCATTTTCAAACTGAATTCTGGCATTTGCAATATCCGGTGTTTCACTAATAACTGAAACTCCACTGGCATATACATTCTTCACTTCAGATTTTACCACGCTTAAAATAACATCTATATCGTGGATCATTAAATCTAAAACCACAGGCACATCGGTACCACGCGGATTAAATTCGGCTAATCGGTGAGCTTCAATAAACATTGGTTGCTCAATCTTATCTTTGATAGCAATAAATGCGGGGTTAAATCTTTCTACATGTCCAACCTGACCTTTCACATTGTGCTCCTTTGCTAAAGCGATCAATTCTTCTGCTTCTTTATAAGTAGAGGTGATAGGTTTTTCAATAAACAGATGTCTGCCAGAAGTAATTACCTTTTTAGCAACTGCAAAATGTGCATTGGTAGGAGTTACCACATCAATTACATCTACAGCTTCTATAAGTTCTTCAGGAGTATTAAAACTTTTATATCCAAATTCTTCTTCCACTTTAGCGGCAAGTTCTTTATTATCGTCATAAAAACCAACCAATTCATATTTAGCAGATTCTCCAAGAAGTCTTAGGTGGATTTTTCCAAGGTGACCAGCACCAAATACTCCAGCTTTCAGCATGTTTGTTACATTTTTCACAAAAATAGCATTTCTTGAGTTAAAGCCAATATCATTTTGGCTGTAAATGAGTTAGCACAACAGTTAAATAATAATTAAAACTAAGCTTGAACCCTAGTGATTGTTTGATTAATTTTATGCCGTAAAAGATCGAGAATTGCTAAGAGATACATATAAACATAAGGGAAAAAGACAACAATTGGCTGCAATCGTGGAGGCGAAAGGGGTTAAAGATGAAAAGGTTTTGGAAGCCATTAGAACTATTCCCCGACATTTATTTATGGATAGTAGTTTTGAAGATCATGCATACCAAGACAAAGCTTTTCCTATAGCTGCAGATCAAACTATCTCTCAACCTTACACCGTTGGATTTCAATCTGAATTATTGGAAATCAAGAAAGGTGATATGGTGCTGGAAATTGGAACCGGCAGTGGGTATCAAACCGCGGTACTATGTGAGCTTGGCGCCAAAGTTTACAGTATAGAACGTCAACGTGAACTTTACAAAAAGACAAAATTATTCCTTTCTAAAATTGGATATAGACCTAAACATTTAAGTTTTGGCGATGGTTATAAAGGCTGGCCGGAGTATGCGCCTTTTGATAAGATCATAGTAACCGCAGGTGCTCCCTTTGTGCCAAAACCATTATTAGCTCAGCTAAAAGTTGGTGGACGTTTAGTGATCCCCGTGGGAGATAAGGTGCAGGTTATGACTCTTTTTATAAGGAAATCTGCTAAAGAATTTGAAAAACGTGAATTTGGCGATTTTAGGTTCGTACCGTTATTAGAAGATAAAAATTAATTTTTTTTCAATTTATAGCATTCTAATTCAGGACCAACAGTAGTTTCTCATTATTATGATATGCTATATTGATTATTGCCGTCATGCTGAACTTGTTTCAGCATCTAATTAAGACCCTGAAACACTTCCGATAGCTATCGGAACAGGATGAAAAATGGAGAATAATTATTAAAATTGACACTCTTAAGGGTTTTTACATGATAATTCCTAATAAACCTTAAAGCGGAAATTAATCTAAAATTCCTAAGAATTTCAAGCCAAAGATGAAGGCTCCTTCTTGTTGCCCATTAAAATTGGAAACCACATAGTCTAATCTTAAAAATCTATATTTTCCAAAACCAAGATTATTCAATCCTATCGAATATTCAGAATAAGGCTTGTTCTCTTTGGTGGAAAGTAAGTGTGCACCTAAAACCAAATTGTAATTCAATTTATTTAAAAGGGGGATCTTTCCTAGAATATAGCCTTTAAAATTGTGTTCCGCATGCGCCTCCAAATAATCATTATTGGTACTCAAAGCATAATAGGGCAGTAGATTATATTTATTGAGGTAGTATCCGCTCCCAATACGAGTCTGATTGCCATTAAAATGTCTGTAATCTACAAAAGCTATATTTTCAGCATTTAAAAAAGTACCTCCTTTTATGCTGTATCCAAAACTACCTTTGTTTCCCAACTCTAAATTTTGAAGGATCCAGAATTTAAATTGATCATAATTATAGTTTGTAATATCTGCAGCAAATCCCTTTTCATAACCCAAATATAAAGTGGGATATTTATTAGAATTCATATTATACTTTCCATCCGGATAGCTCATATAATTCTGCCCAAAATTGATCTTTCCTATTAAATTAAATTTGAAGATATGATGATCTAGAAATGGTTTTGAGCCAAAATTTGAGGGTTGTAAAGGGTTGTTGGAAGTGTATTGAACACCATCATTATTTACCCAATATTGATCTGAAGTATTCACTAAAGCAGATCTGTCTTGTAAACTAAGATCTGTGGAAAGCTCTAATCCATTAAAAACTTCCTGCTGCCAAGCAATCTTTCCAAACTTGCGTTGATAGAGTTTTAAATAATTTCGTTCAAAGAATAAACTGGTAACATCATTCATTCTTTCTGAAATTGGATTGGTGTCGTTGATTTCTGCAGTTTCAATTCCGCCGGAAATGGTTAAAATAGGCTTGGTGAAATTGTTGAACTTTTGCTGGAATTCTGCTGTATATCTCAATTTGTCTTCACTAAACCCATAGTTCAAATTAGTTTTTAGTCTCCAATATTTTCCTGAATTTTCTTCCAGCTCTTTTCTCCAACTTACATCTACAGAAGTATTCCAGCCCTGTACTGTATTAAAATGCGTTCCGAATAAAGGAGAAGAAATGGAAAAATAATTCTTTTTATAAGTATTATTATGGCTATACCCAAAAGCGATATTAGACAAATTGAATTTATTTTCAACTACATCTACCGAATCCAGATATTTCTTCGAGCTCTTTAAAATTTGAATGCTGTCTTTTTTTACATAATCTGTAAGTTCTTCATCTGTTAAAGGCACCGGTCTCAGAGTTTTCCAGAAGAGCGAATCTTTTTTATTGGCTTCTTGAGCAAAAGACATTACTTCTCTAGAAAAGCTATTTTTATCAAACCCTGGAGTGAAATTATAATTGCTGTAGACCGCGGTAAATCTACCATCGCCTGAAATTCCAAACATGGCAAAACTAAAATCTACCGTTTGTGAGATCTTTATCCAAAAATCATTCTCTTCAGAATATTTAAAATTTTGGGTAAAGGTTAGTTTTTCTATAGGTGTAAACTGAATAGCCTCACCTGTGGTGTTTAATTCTACGCCATAGATTTGCCAAGAATTATCTACAATATAGATGTAACCGGAGAAGATCCTATCTTTTGGTCTTTTAGGTTCTACTAGGATCTTATTGATCAAATGCCCGGTATCATCATAAAATATACCTTCCAACTTGTAATTATAGTAGCTAAAAGCATAATCTGCAATGGGAGATACAATTTTTGCGTTGAGGTCTATGGTGTTCTTATAGAATGAAAATTCAGATTCTCTGGCAGAATTCAAACTAAAACCGTTGTCGTCTCCACTTACTTTTGAGGCTAGAATGGTTTCTTTAAAATCGTCTGGAGCTTGGTAGGCAATTTTCGAGATAGTTTCACTTAAATAAACAATCCCGCTGCGGGTAGAATCTAAGCCACCTCCCAGATCTCCAACTTCCTGCCCAAGGATTTTCTCAGGAGCATTCTTAATTCGCCAAAGTCCACGGGAATAATAATCTGCGGTAAATTCTTCGAGCTGTGCTAAATTTTTCTGCCGGTTATCTATTGATTGCTGAATGATCTTATTGGCAGGATTCTCTTTGGAATTGATGGTGACTTCGTCGAGGTTTGTGGTGGTTTCTTGAAGCGTAGCATTTAACTGAAATGGTAACTGAGCAATAACTACCGTTTTTCTAAGAGTTTCGTATCCCAGAAATTGAAATACAATTTTAAAGGTTCCGGTTTGCTCGATCTTTATTTGATAATTTCCATCTTCATTGGAAGTGGTTCCAAATTGGCCATTTTCAGTATAGATATTTACATAGGGTAAATTCTGGCCGTTTTTATCTTTGACTGTTCCGGAAACTTGTGAAAATCCGAAGCTATAAATAAAAAGAAGAAATAAAGTGAGGTAAAATTTCCTGATCATGAAGTTGTGTTTCAGTCGGGAAATTAGCAAAAATTAATCAATAGGCTTTGTGGCTATCTAAAATCTTTTTTAATTCGGTCTAGGCGGCGTTTGCTCTCGCGATCTTTAATGGTTTCCCTTTTGTCATAGAGTTTTTTACCTTTTGCCAGAGAGATCTGCATTTTGGCAAGTCCTCGATCATTGATGAAAAGTTTGAGAGGAATAATGGTAAGACCGGAGTTCTTAACCTCTTTCTCTAGCTTTTTTAATTCGCGTTTTTGCAATAACAATTTACGCTCACTCTTTGGGTTATGATTAAAGTGGGTGGCGTGAGAGTATTCTTCAACATGCATATTGATCACAAAAAGTTCATGATTCTGAAATTCACAAAAACTTTCGGTAATAGAGGCTTTTCCTAATCTAATCGCTTTGATCTCGGTTCCTGCCAATTTGATTCCTGCGATATACTTATCCAGAAATTCATATTCAAACTTTGCTTTTTTATTCTTTATGTTGATGTTATTCTTCATACCAGCACAAAAATAGGAAGCTTTCTATAATTTAGCATCATTATTAAGATTTCGTTCTCATAATTGCTTTGAATTTTTTGAATTGTAACTTAAAATTTGACGACAAGATTCTGAAAATATGCAGATTTCATGAAAATGTGGCAATAATCCGCCTCTTAAGGCCTTTTTGGAAGTTGGTTTTTGCTTATATTTGAATTTGTTATAAAATTTCTATGAAAAATCTACTTTTAATCTTCTCCCTGATCTTTATTGTTTCATGTCAGGATAAAAAGGAAGAGATCACAGCTCAAGAGATCATTAATAAAACTATTGAGAATGCAGGTGGAGCTAAATATAAAAAGGCTACCATCCAATTCAAATTTAGAGATCACACCTATAAAAGTATTAGAAACGGAGGGGAATTCCATCTAGAAAGATTTACAACAGATTCTACCGGAAACTATTTAGATGTTCTAAGCAATACCGGCTTTGAACGATTTAAAAATGACAGTTTGATAAAAATTGCCGACTCTACAGCGTTAAAGCTGAGTGGTAGTGTAAATTCTGTGCATTATTTTGCTCATTTACCCTACGGTCTTAACGATCCTGCTGTAAATAAAGAATTGGTAGGAGAAGCTAAGATCAAGGGAGAACCTTACTATCAATTAAGAATTACTTTTCAGCAAGATGGAGGAGGAGAAGATCATCATGATGAATTTATGTATTGGATCCATAAAAACAATTTCACGGTAGATTATCTAGCTTATAAATTTCATGAAACAGAACGTGGAATTAGATTTAGAGCAGCCTATAACCCAAGGGTGATAGAAGGAATTAGATTTGTAGATTATGAAAATTACAGTGTGGAAGATTTTAATACAGACCTTAAAGATCTCGACGAAATGTATGAAAAAGGAGAATTGAATTTACTTTCTAAAATTGAAAACGAAGACATACAAGTTCAACTAAAATAAGAATTTTAGTAGTTTGTGTTAAACTTGGAAGCTAAAATTATAGCTTGCTGTCTAATCTTTGCCAGCCTCCACCGTTATAAACTTGGGAGTACCCATTAGATTTAAGCACCCCTTTGGCAGAGGCACTTCTCATACCAGATGCGCAACAAGTAATTATAGGTCTATCTTTATCTTTTAAAGATTTTAGTTCTCCTTGCAAGTGTTCAAGAGGTATGTTCTTCGCATTTTTAACATGCCCTTGTTTGAACTCATCAGGACTTCTAACATCTATAATAAGTGCTCCATTTTTCACCAAATCTGCAAAGTCTGGTGGTGGAGTAATTCCGAATAATCTTTTAATACTTTCTAACATGATTAATCATTTTGTGAAAGATAGAAATTTACATCTAGCCAAGAGCCACCATTGTAGCATTCAATTCCTTTTTCTGTCAGAAATTGTTGAGCCTGTCCACTTCTATTTCCAGATCTACAACATAAAATTAAGGGTTTTTTTAATTCTTTTATCTCTTCTACTCTATTAGGTATTTCATGAAGTGGAAAATTTAACGCTCCAGCAACACTTCCTCCATTAAATTCGGCTGGTGTTCTTACGTCAACCACTGTTCCTTTCTTATCTTTTATCATTTCTTCTATTTCCATAATCTTAATTTTTTGCACAGTTTATTTATACAAATCTGCTTGCAAATTTAATTTCAAAGATTCTCTTTTTCAGTAACTTATGTTACATAGTCTATTTGTTAGGCGGATATAAAAAAAGCCGAAATTTTCATTTCGGCTTAATAGAATTAAAATAGGTTTTAAAAAGTATATTTTAGATTAACTCCTCCATAATAATTAGCTTCTGATGGTGCTGGAATATATGCATCTGGTAACTGATTTAAGAAAACCATATAATAATGCTGAGTGCCGGTTAGGTTATTAACTCCTGCATAAGCATCTAAAGAAAAATGATCGAATAGCTGTTTTGAAAATCCTATTTTGGCATTTAATAAATTGAAAGATTCTGTTCTGTTTGCTTCATCTGAAGTGAAATACATGGCATCTCTATAAGAATAAGTGGCATTTCCATAGAATCCAATGTTGGTTTCTAGATCTAGCCCGGCATTAAAAACCACAGGAGGAATTCCAACTACGGTATTGCCGCTATAATCTGTTTCATTAATCTCTGTTTTGTCTGATGATAATTGCTGAAATTTAAAATCTTCGTATTGAATATCAGACAAAGTTAGATTTGCAAAGGGAGTGATAGAAGAAAATATTCCTGCATCTGAAGCATACAGATTATAACTTAAAGCTGCTTCCAATCCTTTATGATTTTGTGTTCCCCCATTGGCTACATAAGTATAGGCAGTAGCTGTGTTTTCTGAATTTGGAACTGCCACCACCGTCATTTTATCTTCAAATTTGGTTTGAAAGATTGCTAGCTGATAATTCAATTTTTTATTCAAAACGGAACCTTTAGATCCAATTTCAAACTGAGTTCCTTTTTCAGGTTCCAGATCTCTGTTTACCTGCCCTGTTGTTGGGATAAAAAAGTAAGAGCTCACCGGTGCCTTATATCCGGTACTGTAGGAAGCATAAATAGAAATTTGATCGTTAAAGATCTTATTAATAGCAAAATGTGGCGAAACCATATTTTTATAAGATCTGCTATAATCTGAAGGTTGTGCTACTGTGCTTTCTGTAAGTCTATCACTTAACTTAATATCCATGGTACTAAAGCCCAAACCTGCAGTAAAAGATAGATCATATGGCATTGTTAAAACCCATTCGGTAAAATAAGATGAAGTTTTAGATTCTGAATACGTGTTGCTTTTTTGAGCTCCTATAACATTGTAAGCAGCAGGATTTGCTGAGTTTTCTATCATTCTATAGCCAATGGTTTGTCCGTTTTGCTTTTGGGCTTCCATTCCCGTTATTCCAGATAATGCTAAGGTTTCACTAAGATTAAAAGTGGTATTGAAAACCGTTCTAAAACCATAGTTTATTGGGTCTCTGTCTGTCCATCCTCCGGCAGAACTGGCATCGCTATTAATTCCGCTGCCAAATACTGAAGTAGAATTAGAAATAGAATTATTGAATTTATATAGATGATTTAGACCCGCTCTAAAACTTCTCACAGCAGAATGTGCATCATTTTTAATGTATGCAGGGTTACCCGTATAATCAAAATTTTGATACTGCTCCTTTGTAAGTTCTCCATTTCTTTCATCGTAACTATCGCTAAAACCTATATAGGCAGATATTTGCTGATTTTCATTAGGTCTAATTTCCCCAATCATATTCACAAAATCTTTTTCAGAATTGGTGTGAGGCATAAACCCGTCATATTTTTGCTTTCCATAGCTTAACATAATAGAAGAATTTTCGGTGCCAATTTCAAGTCTGGTAGTGAAGCGTTGTAATCCGTAATCTCCAATTTGAATTTCCTGATTTATAGAGGTTTTATCAGGATTAGCCATTTTAGTTTGCAAATTAACAACTCCCGCAATGGCAAGTCCGTATAAGGTTCCCGAAGGTCCTTTAATAATATCTACTTGCTCTATGCTTCCAAAATCTATATCGTCCATCACGGTAATTCCTTCAGCATCTGTAACGGGGATTCCATTTAGATAAACTTTAGAGCCTTGAGAATCAAAATTATTGCTAGCGCCTCTAAAGCCAATTCCATTACCATATCCACGAATATTAAATTGCTGCCCTCCGGAAATAGATCTTCTTTCCATAGAAACTCCGGGAATATTTATGTTTACAGCATCGTCAAGAAAAAGTCCGTTGCTTCTTTTTATCTCTTTTGATGAGAGTTGAACTTCAGACACTGGATTTCTAAGAGGCTCTTTACTTGAAGAGATAAGGTCTACTTCATCTAGATCGTTATAAGTTGGTTTAAGCTGAAGGATAAGCCTTATGCTACAATTATCTATCTTCTGAGTAAGTGTCTCGTATCCCACGAAGGAAACTTGAATTTCCTCTTGTAAATTACAGGGAAATGTAAATTCTCCCATGTCGTTAGAGGTAATGATCTTATTATTTGCAATTTTGATATTCGCTCCAGATAATGGATTATTGGTTTTGGCATCTACAATCTTTCCTGAGATCATAGAGTTTTGTGCCTTTATATTAAATATTCCTATAAATAGGAATATGGATAGTATTAGTAATCTTTTCATCTATATGAATTATATAATTTTATGTGTTTAATGTAAATACGACATAGCAGAAATACCGAATTTTAGCCTTTACAGGTTCGGGAAATCAACTTATAATTTTAATTTATGAAAAGAGTTGAGGTGGAGGGGTAGCTTTGTCTAAATATAAATTGAGCATGAAGGGCTCTTGATATTTATAAAAATTTAATCTATTTGAATGATACGATCTCTTTAATACTTGGGAAATTCCATCTTCAAAAAACCAGATTTTAGAAGACTTTCTGGTGTGGGATGATAGTGGATTTTTATGTTGCTCTTTTTCTTTTTTGATAAGAGAGTTCATTAAATTAACCAGATTTGTCTCTTTAAGATCTTTTATACAATAATATTTAATCTGATCTTTACTTTCTTTTATTTTCACCACGTCATAAAGATTAGACCTATATCTAAACTCCTTTCCCTTTTTCACCCATTCAATTTCATGAGAATCTTTGGATGTAACAACTATATCCAATTCACTTTCAGGTACAAACCCTTCAATATTCTCTGCCATTTCTTTTTTAATGAGCTCTTGTGCGATCTTGAAAAGTGGAAATGAGCCCAGTATATTGAAAAACAACATACCTAAAAGGGAGCCGGCTAAGATCTTCTTATACATAATAGCAAATTAGCAATTTTGTCTTGGTTAGTATGGAAAAATATTATTGAATTTAAGGAAGAAGAATTTTTTAAAATTCAATTGCAGAGATCACTTCTAGAGTAATAGGTTTATGTATTTTTTCTTCGATCTCCTTTTTTATCAATTCCATCTTCTCTGCTTCAATAGCTTCAGAACTAACTAATTTTAAAGATACCATTAGGGGTTTTCCTGTTCTTACCTTCACATCTTTCAGAATAACATTTTCAAGTTTTATACCTTCTAATTCACTAGTAATCTTAGCTTCAATTTGGATTCTATTAAATGAAAGAGAGAGAGGAAACATTACCCCAATTAAGATCACCAAAGTATATATTAATCCTAATCTAGCTCTTCTAAACGGAGCGAAACCTAGAATTAAAAAGGTGATTCCAGCAAACATGATAATTCCTGCAAGGTTGGTAAGATAGAGCAAGATGGCTCCAGAGAAAACATTCCAATCTAACCACCCAATTCCTATTCCGGCTACTGCAAGAGGTGGTACCAATGCTACTGCAATTGCAACTCCTGCTAAACTTTTTGCAATCCCCTCTTTTGCATGTGCGTAGGCAGCAGCAATTCCAGAAGCTACAGCAATTCCCATATCTAATAAAGTAGGAGAGAGACGGGCATCAATTTCTGAAGTAAGAACTTTAAGAGGGATAATTAAACTTACCCCTGCGGCTACTACTAGCGCTACAGCCGTTCCTATTAATATGGTTGTGATCCCGGTTTTAAGCATATTGGTATCATACCTTACCATTCCCATTGAAAAAGAAACAATTGGCGAAATAATAGGCGCCAAAATCATGGCTCCAATAATTACGGGAGAAGAATCTCCAAATAATCCAAAAGAAGCGATTAAGGTTGAAAGTACCATCATCACAATAAAAGGGGAACTAAGTTTTGCGTTTTCTCTCAGTACTTTAAATAATTCCTGAAATTCTTCTGTAGTTGCTCTTGGCCACCATGGTAATGTTCTAAGTGTAAGCTCGTCTTTTTTTTCTCCAGTTGGAAGCTTGCCGGTCTTTATACTTTTTTTAGTTTCAGTTCCATTTTTTTCATTTATATAGATGCTGGATTGCCTCAATTTTAAAATTTGTGGCTTTACATATACTTTAATTTCTTCTGAAGTTTCTTTTTTGCCATCTACGGTATACTCGATGGGACCATCATTGTTAATGGTTAGGTTAGATGTTTTTATTTGTCCGATAAACTCCGGTAACTGTGATAAAGTTTTTGGATTTGGAGCTAAGCTTCTTAATAAGAACCAGATAAGTTCCAGAATGTTCTGAGGTGATATGATGAGCACCTGAAACATTCCATCGTTTACAGAGCTTTCTTCTATTAACCTTTTTGATATTACAGAACTTGAGGAATGTTCTACTATTATAATCCCTAATCCAGAAGTATTTATGATCTTCTCATCATCGGCACTTAAATTGAAATTACGATGAGATAAATGAGAGAGTTTTTTAATATTCAGAAGGAAATTGTACACTTCAGAAAAGATATTATTGTTTTGATCTTTTCTTTTCAGAATAAAAACACTTCCTATATTAACTGACTGGAATACTGGTTTTCCATTGCAAAAAACCATGTCTAAGCAATTGCTTTTCTGCAAGCTTAGAATATCTTCAATACTGTCTTTTAAGTTATTTTCTATTCCAAGGCCTTTTCTTGTAAATTCAAGTTCTGGGTGGGGCAGTAGGGCAATATTCCAGTTTTCCTTAGCTGCTTTCGGTAAAAAATTTATCAAATCTTTATCACCTAAATAGGTCAATATCACAGAATTGTCCGGATCATCCATCTTAAAATCCTTAGAATATTGGAGTAATTGATACTCTCTATTTTCTAATAGCGGGATAATCTCTTTTTCAACCTGTTCAAGGTCTTTATTTTGATACAGTATATAAAGCATAGAATTTGCTGCTGGCTTTTGTTACTGCAATATAAGATATTTTAAACCTGCGTATTTGGATTTGACCTAATGTTTGGAAAGAAGATAAATTGCTTAAGCAAGCTAGAGAAATAAGTGCTTAGGATAGCCATTGTTTCATTTCTTCAAAAACTTGCTTGTTCAAGGAAACAAATCCATTATAACCCGCCACTATATAAAGAAAATCCATTTCGCCAGAGGCTTCATCTTCCAATGTAAGTCTTATGGGTTGATAAGCAAGGCCAAAGCTTCTAATTTGTCCACTATGGAAAACCTCATCAAAACCATGATAAATTTGAGAAATATTATACTTTTTGATATTTAAGGTGATGGTTTGTTTTAAGTACAGATCAAAGCCTGAAAAAACCAATTCGTCCATCTCTACCTGAAGATCTCCTTTAAATCTATGAGGTGGGGGAGCTCCCATAATATGATTTTTGATCCAGTTAAATATATTCTGATCTTTAAAATCTCCTTTAAAAATTAAATAGGACTCCATATTTTACATCAAGGTTTAGATTAATTCCTGATCCCTATCACTAGTCATTAAATTCTTTAAACTTTCCATAGAAATAGGCTTTACTATATAATTAGATACCTTGTCATATGCTTTAGCTTTAATAACATCTTCCGGATCTACAGAGGACGTAACGATATAAATGGTAATTTCTTTGTCGGTAGGAATTTTTACAAATTCATCTAGAAATTCCCAACCATCCATTACGGGCATGTTCAGATCTAACAAAATCACATCTGGCAGCGATTCTTGCTTTGTAGATATTATAGCCTTTAAATTATTAATTGCTTCATGCCCGTTATGAAACACAAGAAAACCTTTGCAAAAATCTGCAATTTGCATAATTTTCTTAGCACTAAAAACAAAAATTGGATCATCGTCTATGATACAAGCGATATCAATTTTTCTCATACTTAAAATAAATTTTGAAGGTAGTTCCTTGATTAACGATACTTTCAGTCTCTATTTTACCACCTAAAGCCTCTACCTGATTCTTAGTGATAAAGAGGCCAATCCCTCTAGCATCTTTATTTTTATGGAATGTTTTATACATTCCAAATAGTTTTGATTCGTTCTTTTTTAGATCTATTCCAATCCCATTATCTTCTATATTTAGCACTACAAATTCCTTTTCAACTGTAGCGGTTAACTTGATATAACTATCTCTTTCTCTGGAACTGTATTTTACACCATTGGTTAAAAAGTTAAGCAGAATACTATCTAAATATGCCGGGATCCCTAAAACTTGTAATGTTGGATCTACTTCATTTATGATTTTTACATCAATATCTCTAGCAATAGCTCCAATATTTTTAGTTGCTTTATCTATACAGTCTTTAAGATCTAGACCAACCAAATTATCTTTCATAGAAGTATTAATAAGTACTACTTCATTTAGATGGGCAATAGTTTCTTTAAGATTTTCTGAGGCAACATTTAGATACTGGATCATTTCATTTTCTTTGGCCTCAGGATTTTCTTGAATATAAAGGTCTAAAAGCATTTCGAAATTACCGGAGTGCGATCTGAGATTGTGAGATACAATATGTGCAAAGTTCTTTAAACGCTCATTCTGGTCTTTTGTAACCTCTAATAAAGATTTGATCTCTTTTTCAGCATTTTTTAACGCGGTTATTTCGGTCCCTATTCCAAGATATCCAATGATTTCCTTATCATGTCTTATGGCTGTTACAGTCAACTGAACGGGAAATTGTGTGCCATTTTTTCTAACATAGGTCCATTCACGTGTATCAAACTGACCTCTGTCTGCCATTACAGTTAATACATTGAAATTTTTAGAATCTTCTCCCAATAAATCCTCTAAAACTTTAGCTCTTGTTCTCATCTCATTTTTAAGATGAATTTTTACTGGGGTGCATTTGTATTCCATTTCTTCTCGAGAATAACCCAGAAGATTCTCTGCACCCCTATTCCAAGAAGTTATAATGCCAGAAGTATCTGTAGCAATAATACTTACTCTAGAACTGGCTTGAAAGATACTTTCAAGATAAGCTAGTGTATTTTGAAGTTTTTGCTGTGTTTTCTTTCTTAGAGTGATATCGGTGATTTGAGATACAAAATGTAATGGACTTCCATGTTCATCTCGCACCATAGAAACAGATAAAATTATATAAACGGTTTCGCCGTTTTTATGAATATATCTTTTTTCTATATGATAAAAAGACCTTTCGCCGTTAACCAGTTCCTTAAAATTTTGTAGATCAATCTCTAGATCTTCCTGATGGGTAATTTCTTGAAAGCTTAGTTTTAAAAGTTCTTCTTCAGTGTATCCAATAATATTGCAAAGGCTATTATTTACTTCTATCCATCTGCCAGTAATGTCTACGATAGCCATTCCAATAGCTGCATTTTCAAAATTGCCTCTAAAGGTTTGTTCGCTAATTCTTAATTTGTCTTCAGCCACTTTTCTTGCAGATATATCGTGCATCGCAATCACTGCCCCTAAAATATTTCCGTCCGGATCTGTAAGATGGGAACCATTGGTACTCACTAAACGAGAAGTTCCATCGGTTTTTTGAATTATGATCTCTTCATTTTGAACAGTGCCGTTTTTAAGGGCTTTTAATAATGGAATATCTTCTATATCTAAAGGAGTTATCCCGTCTGGCTTAAAGAGGTTGTAATATTTTGGAAACTCTGAGGGTAAAATAGATTCTGCCGGCAAGCCATGCCAATCTTGCGTTGCTTTATTGAATAGGGTCAAGTTGCCTTCAATATCACAGGAAACAATTCCAACATCTATGTTATCAAGAACTGCTTCTAATAGAGCTTGTTTTTCTTTTATAGCTTGCTCTGCTTCTTTTATGGGAGTAATGTCGGCGGTATGCATTAACATTCCTCCAATCTCATTGTTATGGTTATACCAAGGGCTAACTTCCCAACTTAACCATCGTAACTTACCATCTGGAGCTATATAAGAATCTTCATCTCTTTTAACAGTTTTTCCTCCCAAACACTCTTGATGAATATCTTTCCATTCTTCGCTTATATCTGGGAATATATCATAATGACATTTACCAATAACATCAATATTTTCAATTTCATAGCCAGTTATCCAGCGTTGTGAGGCAGCAACATAATTCATATTTGTGTCAAACATCGCAATAGCACTTGGAGCTTTATCTATAAATAATTTATTGCGTTCAAAAACTTTTTTGCGTTGTGTAATTTCTTCATGAAAGCCGGTCATCCATTCTGCTTTTCCGTCTGGAGTATGACTCACCACTTTCCCTTTATCTAACACCCAAACCCATGATCCGTTTTTATGTTTCATACGAGCTTCACTCTCGTAAACTTCGGTTTTACCCGCTATATGCTCATCTAAGAGTTTAGAGCATCTATCTGCATCTTCAGGATGAGAAAATCTATTCCAGGTATCTGCAGAAATCGGCTGAATCTCCTCTAAGGTATACCCAAGAATATTTGCCCATTGTTCATTAAAGATCACCTCATTGGTCTGTAAATTCCATTCCCAAGCTCCAATTCCGGTACCTTCAATAATTTTTTCGTAATGCCTAACTTTTTTAGCAAGATCTTCCTGACCTGTGATGTTTTTAAGTCCTATTAATTGTCTTATAGGTTGATTTAATTCATTATAAATTAAATATTGCTCTGATTGAAAGGTTAATATTCTTCCAGATTTATGGTGGAATTGTTTAATTTCTTCAAAACCTTCTATATCTATGCTGATGGGATGTGATTCTTCAGCATAAGCAGTTTGAGAATGAGATCGGAATATTTTAGAATATGCGTAGATCTTGCTCGAACCTTTTAATTTTGAAACTTCTTCCGATTGATAGCCCAGACTATTCCAAAATTTTAGATCCTGCCATTCCTGATCTTCGTTTATAAGATTTCGAAAGATAATTCCATCTACTCCAGATTCTTGGATAAAATCAAAGATGCGTATATCCTTTTGTAATAGGCTATATAATTCTTTCTTAAGGTGAGTCATTCTTAGGGTTTGCTCTGGGGGGCTTTTTCTTAAATATATATAATGATAAACAGAAATTCTAATTTAAAAAGCAATTAATCGAAATATCTAAAAATCAGTTATTAAAAAATATATGGTTTTTCTAAAAAAATAATACCTCCGGAATTTATAATAATATATACGGAAATTATTGGCTTTCGGATTATAGTAAAAGTCAATAGAAATGAGGTAAAAATTAAATACTATTCTATGAAAGATCTACCATTACCTGATGTTGAATAAGATCTTCAAAGGTCTCACGTTTTCTTATTAAATGAGCTTTCCCATTATTCCATAATACTTCTGCAGGTCTATAGCGAGAATTAAAATTGCTAGCCATAGAATAACAATATGCTCCTGCATTACTAAAGGCAAGAATATCTCCTTCTTTAATCTCTGAAATTCTACGGTTGTTTGCAAAAGTGTCTGTTTCACAAATATATCCTACTACTGTGTAAAAACGTTCTTTGCCTTCGGTGCTAGATATATTATGAATTTCGTGATGAGAACCATAGAACATCGGTCTTATTAAATGATTAAAACCGGTGTCTATTCCTGTAAAGATAGTGGAAGTAGTTTGTTTTATAACGTTTACACGTGCAAGAAATTTACCAGATTCACTTACCAAGAATTTTCCGGGTTCAAAAACCAACCTAAGCTCTTTTCCATATTCTTTGCAGAAAGTTTCAAAACGCTGCGTTAATTTTTCACCTAATTCTTCAATATCAGTTTCAATATCTCCAGGTTTGTAAGGCACTTTGAATCCGCTTCCAAAATCGATGAAATCAAGATTTTTAAAATTTTTGGCGGCTTCAAAAAGAATTTCAGAAGCATATATAAAAACGCCAATATCAAGAATGTCACTTCCGGTATGCATATGAATACCATTAATGTTCATTCCGGTATTCTCTACAATTCTTAAAAGATGGGGCATTTGATGAATAGAGATCCCAAATTTAGAGTCTATATGTCCTACAGAGATCTTAGAATTTCCACCAGCCATTACATGCGGATTTATTCTGATGCAAACTGGAACTTCAGGATGTTTAGTTCCAAATTGTTCTAATATAGAAAGGTTGTCAATATTTATTTGAGCCCCCATTTCTGCTACTTGCTCTATCTCTTCTAAAGAAACTCCGTTTGGAGTATAGATAATACTTGAGGCATCTGCTCCTGCCTTTAATGCCAATCTAACTTCTTGAATAGAAACGGTATCCAAACCAGCTCCTAAAGAACTTATCAGTTTTAATATTGAAAGATTAGAAAGTGCTTTTACCGCATAGTTAATTTGAAGGTCTTCTATTTTACTGAAGGCATTGCGCAATCTGTTATATTGAAATTTGATCTTTTCAGCATCATAAACATATACCGGGGTACCAAATTCATCTGCAATAGCAAGTAAGTCTTGATTCGTCATTAAAGTAGGATTTTACCTTGCAAAAATAACCGACATTTTTAATAACATATAACGTTTATCAAAATAAAACACATTATTAATATGTGTTATATTTTATAAAACAGCTTATTGTGAAATATATCGCTAAGCTTCTGCAGGAATAGCTACTTCTTGTTGATTTCTTTTTCTTATAATTATCACCCCAATGGCTATTAAAACGCCGGTACTGGCCATAGCAGCACCCACCAAAGTAGCTGAGGTAAATCCATAACCCATAGCAATTGGTAAGCCGGCTAGATAAGCTCCGGAAGCGTTACCCATGTTAAATGCGCTTTGATTTAAAGAAGAACCTAACATTTCAGAACCTTTAGAAGATTTGATCACCGCCATTTGGATAGGAGTGGAGATACAGAATGCTACCATTCCTATTAGAAATGTCATAATTAGAATAAAAACAGGGTCATGAGCTAAATAAGTATTGGCTACTAGAAGTATCACCATGGTTATAAGGGTTAAGATAACCGCATAAATAGGGCTGAATTTTTCTGCAAGTTTAGCACCAATAATGTTTCCTACCACCATTCCAACTCCTGCGAGTATCATGGCATAACTCACTACGCTTTCATCATGTCCTGCCACATCTGTTATTAGTGGAGCTATATAACTATACCATGCAAAGAAACCTCCAGTACCTACGGTAGTTAGTAAGATCACCATCCATAGTTCTAATTTTTTAAGCACTTTTAGATCTTTTTTGAAACCATCTGGCGATGATTTATCTAAAGCAGGCATCCAAAATTTTATGCTTAACATGGCCATGATCCCTATTACTCCAACCATTAAAAATGAAACACTCCAGCTATAATGATGTCCTAGATAAGTGCCTAGTGGAACTCCTAACACATTTGCCAAGGTTAAACCTGTAAACATGGTGGCAATAGCTTTTGCAGATTTCCCCGGTTTTGCTAGTTTTCCCGCTACTACAGCTCCAATTCCAAAAAAAGCTCCATGAGGTAATCCAGATAAAAATCTGGCAGCTAGCAGCATTTCATAACTTCCCGCAAAAGCAGAGAGTGTATTGAAAACTGTAAACCAAAGCATTAATAAGAGTAAGATCTTGTGTGCAGGCCACTTCCCTCCAATAGCAGTAAGTAAAGGAGCGCCAACAACTACTCCTAAAGCATAAGCAGAAATAAAGTGGCCGGCTTGTGGAATACTTATGTCTAGAGCAGTAGCAACATCGGGTAGAATTCCCATGATCACAAACTCTGTCATCCCAATTCCAAAACCTCCTATTGCCAGTGCTATTAATGCCTTATTCATCTCAAAAAAATTAATCCGCGAAAATACAGGAGAATTCTTGTATAGCCTGAAATTTTCTTAGGAAAATACGATATCGATTTAGTGGTTTACAGGCTAAATACATTCATAAAGGCATGGCTTTTACAAACTTTTAAAGCGAAGGCAGTTATAACCCAAAAAAGATTGGTACAATACTTTTACATTTGTTACTTTTGCGTTCCATAATTAATACTGAAGAAAAAGCAGATTATGAACATACACGAGTATCAAGGAAAAGAAATTTTAAGCAGCTTTGGCGTGCGCATACAGCGTGGTATTGTTGCTCATAATGCAAAGGAAGCAGTTGATGCTGCCAAAGAACTTACAGAACAAACCGGAACAGGTTGGCATGTAATTAAAGCTCAGGTTCACGCAGGTGGACGTGGTAAAGGTGGTGGGGTGAAACTTGCTAAGAACCTTAAAGAGGTTGAAGAAATTGCAGGACAAATTATCGGGATGGACTTGGTAACTCCTCAAACTTCTGCTGAAGGTAAAAAAGTACATCAGGTTTTAGTTGCTGAGGATGTTTATTATCCTGGCGACAATGAGCCGGAAGAATATTATATGTCTGTTCTTTTGAACAGAGGAACTGGTAAGAACATGGTAATGTATTCTACTGAAGGTGGAATGGATATTGAAACCGTTGCTGAAAACACTCCAGAATTGATCTTTACTGAAGAGATTGATCCTGCTGTAGGACTTATGCCTTTTCAAGCTAGAAGAATTGCTTTTAACTTAGGTTTAAGCGGAACTGCATTTAAAGAAATGACAAAATTCGTAATGGCACTTTACACTGCTTACGATAAGTCTGACTCTTCTTTATTTGAGATCAATCCGGTTTTAAAAACTAGTGATGATAAGATTCTTGCAGTAGATGCAAAAGTATCTTTAGATGATAATGCACTTTTCCGTCATAAAGATTATGCAGAAATGCGTGATATTCGTGAAGAAAATCCAGTAGAAGTAGAAGCTAAAAAAGTTGGTTTGAACTATGTAGATCTAGACGGTAACGTTGGGTGTATGGTAAATGGTGCAGGACTAGCTATGGCAACTATGGACCTTATTAAGCAAGCAGGTGGTGAGCCAGCTAACTTCTTAGACGTGGGTGGTACTGCAGATGCAAAGAGAGTAGAAGAGGCTTTCCGTTTGATCTTAAAAGATGAAAACGTAAAAGCAATTCTTATCAATATCTTTGGAGGTATTGTAAGATGTGACCGTGTTGCGCAAGGAATTGTAGATGCTTATAAGAACATGGGGAACATTAGTGTGCCAATTATTGTTCGTTTACAAGGAACCAATGCAGACATCGCAAAAGAATTAATAGATAATAGCGGATTGGATGTACAAAGTGCTACAGAATTCCAAGAAGCTGCAGATAAAGTTCAAGCGGTATTAGCGTAAGCTTATTCTCAATATATTATATAAGTAAAAAGTCCCAAGAGTTTTCTTGGGACTTTTTTAATTGATAAAGTTTAAAATTTATTCTGTTTTCTTCTTGTCAGATTTCTCCTCAGGAGATTTCTTTTTAGGCATTGGGCCACGCATATGGATCACCAATCCATTTAGGAAATTTCGAAGAAATTGATCTCCACATTCCACATATTTTGGATGATCTTCATTTCTAAAGATCGCTCCTAATTCACTCTTGGTAACTTTAAAGTCTACAAGACCACAAATAGCTACTATATCGTCATCACGCAGTTTTAGCGCCACACGAAGTTTTTTAAAAATGTCGTTGTTTGATAATCCCATAGGGACAAAAATAGACATTTTTAGGAGTTCGTCACAAAATTTGACTTATAAATATGGACTAAAGCTTGTTAGGTCTAAAGTATATTAAGTTAGTTTTGCCGGGTTCATAATTATTCAAACTTTCTACTTCTTCCATTGCTGCGACCCTTAAACTAGCATATTACTTTAATAAGATTAATAAGATTAATAAGTGAGATTTGAAAAAAGTGAGTTAAAGGAATTTTTATGAGCTAATTCTTCTTTTTTCTTGATTAGTATTTAATTTGAAATTTTCAGAAAATAAAAAATGCCGTTCTTTGATCTTCATTAAAATTAAATCCATGACATCAGAAGATCTTCAATTATATAAACTAACTAATGCCGCCGGAACAGAATTGGAAATTCTGAATTTAGGTGCGACTGTCTTTAGCTTAAAGATGAAGGATGGAAATGGAGATTTTTTGAATGTAGTGGTGGGCCCGAAATATAAAGAAGATTATATTTCTGAAGCATATCTGCAAGAAAACATGTGTTTTGGAGCTTCAATTGGCCGTTATGCAGGTAGAATATCTGAAGGGAAATTTGAATTAGAAAACACAAAATTTCAACTTTATCAAAAAGATGGAGTGCATTTACATGGAGGTAAGCAGGGACTTCAGCATAAGATTTGGGAGGTGAAATCTCAAACCACCGGTGAAAATCCATCTATTACCTTAAACTGTTTTTCGGTAGACGGTGAAGAAAATTATCCAGGGAATTTAAAGGTTGAGGTTTGCTACACTTTAACTGAAGAGAATGAATTGAAAATTGAGTATTCCGCAGAAGCAGATAAAAGAACAATTCTAAATTTGACCAATCATACCTACTTCAATTTGAATGGAGAGAGAAGTATTGCAGATCATGAACTGCAGATTAACGCAGCTAAAATTCTTGAGGTAGATGAAAAGTTGCGACCTACAGGAATTATTAGAGATCTTAGGGCAGAACCAAAGAATTTTTCTAATTCAAAAAAGATTAAAAATATTAATGTGGATGATACTTTTGTGTTGGATAAACATAATGATATTTCAGCAAGAGTTTATTCTTCTAAGTCTAAAATTGAGATGGTCTTAAAAACCAACCAGCCAGCGGTGGTGACTTATATACCGAAAAATTTACCAGATCATTGGAACTACAATACAAAAATTAGCAAGGAATTTCCTTCTATTTGTTTGGAAGCACAAAATTATCCAGATGCTCCAAATCATGCTAATTTTCCCTCTGCAATTCTAAATTTGGGGCAGACATATTCGAATAAAATTTCGTATAAATTCAATGTAATTAAAGATTGATTACATTAAAAAAGCCAGATGATAACTCATCCGGCTTTTGTGTTTTGAAATATGAAACATTATTTAAATACATATGGTTCTTTATATCTATCCTTCAGGTTTATAAAGATGTACAAATAACATTTTAGTCAGTTCGAGCGAAGTCGAGAATTCTTGGGTTATGAAAATCAGGTATCGACTACGGTTAAACCTGACATTTTCAACTATTCCATTATAGAATAAATACTATAAGAGTTGGCAAGAGCCTCTATGCTCACTGTTCCATCTGCAGCTACTTTTGGAGAATAGGAAGTTTGATTACTATAATCCATTAACTGTTTACCACCCCAAGTAGAATTAACTTGACGTCTTTTAGTATTGGAACTGGTATTCATATAAAATATAAGTCCAGGATTTGTTCCATTGCCTTTTCTTTTCATGATGTATTCATCGTTATCGTTAAAAAGCACTTCTACATCTCCGGTTGCAAGTGTATTGTGAATTAACATCAAATTCTTTAATTCATCTTGAAAAGCTGCATTTTCATAATCTGAATAAAAGATAGTTGGATATCCGTCATGAGTTAGAATGTAAGCATAGGCTTTCATTTTATTTCCTGCAGAGATATTGTTGTCTTTATTGGTATCTTTCTCCGTATCGTGATTTGCTGTAAAGGTTACCGCTTTATTTGGATACTTTTTTCTAAGCATGCCGCCTCCTAGTATAGAGAGGTCGTTATTTCTATCTAAAGCTTCCTCTAACCTGTAGAAACAAGCGAAATCAAATGCCGAAATTCCAGCGTCTTCTACATATTTTATTAAATTCTGTGCATTCCCGTCGTAGTTTTCTGCAACGGCAAAATTATCGGGTCCAGAGGCTGCCATCCATTGTTTAATAACATCAGGACTAAATCCTTGAACATAGTCAAATCTCCATCCGTCAAATTTCATTTCTCTTAGGTAATATTTAGCAACAGAATTTTCATCTTCCCAAAGCCATTTTTTTACATTTTCTCTATGATGATCCAAATTTGTTTCTTCATAAAAAAGGCTGTTATCAAGATAATTGTCTACACTGTTTGGATAAAAATCTTCATAAGTTCTATTGAACATTCCTGAAGCATTTCCATGCGTTTCATCAAATAAAGTATAGGTGTCATAATCTCTATAAGGATTGTATTGTATACCACCTCCGGAATTATGGTTAATTACAATATCTGCAATTACCTCCATGTTATGTGCATGCGCATTACTTATAGCACCTTCTAGTTCTGCTCTGCTTCCAAAACGAGTTTCTACAGTTCCATGTTGGTTAAATTCTCCAAAGTCAAAATAATCTGAAGGATCATATCCCATAGAATATCCTCCGGACTGACCTTTGGACGCTACAGGAAACCATAATCTATCTACACCTGCATTAGCCCAGTCTTCAATATGATCATTGATGACATTCCACCAATCGCCGCGAGGCTCTACATCCCAATAAAAGGTTTGCATCATTACCCCTTGACCATTCTTGTATGCATTAAGATCTAAAGCTTGAGGCTGAGTAGTTGGATTTTCCCCGCCATTTCCTCCGTCTGGCTCAACAGGAGTGGCAGGATCATTATCACTAGAACAAGCACCTAATGCTAGCATTGCTGCAAACACAGTTCCGTATATTAATTTTCTTTTTATCATGTATTTAAGTTTTTTAATTAAAAAAAGCTGTCTAAAAATGGTTTGAGGTTAAATATTCGCCTTTTATAAAGCTGGAATATTACCGTAAAACCTTTTTAGACAGCTTTAATATAAATTCAGCTAACTTTTAATTATTCGGTTGGAGTAGGAATGAAGATATATCTTTTAGAAATATCATTAAACCAAACTGAATAAGATCCCGCTTTAGCCATAATATTATCTCCAGTTGCTATTCCACTTGGAAAGTTTTCTCCACCTCCCCAGCTAACATCCCAGGATAAATTGGCTCTAAATTTTATTCCATCATTTGTAAGTACAACATTCTTGGCTTGCCAAATATGTTTGTCAAACTCTGAATTAGTCATCTTAATATCTGGAGTTGGATTTGTTGCGTCATCTGGCCATCCTACTGAACTTCCAGCTCCAACGATTCCGATTACATCATAGGTATCGGCTGTGCTAGCATCTACAGGCTCAAAGGAATAGGTCATATCTTCTAAATTTAAAACTAAACTATAATAACCAGCTGTTTCAACTAGAATTCTTCCGGTATCAGTATCTTGTTCTGTTTCTCTAAACATTAGAGATCCTGAGGTAGCGTAAGAATCTTCAGTAGGACCGTACATTGGAGCCCATTGTCCTAATGTGGTTATAAATTTAAATGCAAAATCTTCACCATCCTGTCCTGCTACATCATTAGCAGCAAAGTATCCAGTATAATAGAAAATATTATCATTTGATGGATCTCTAAATAATGGAGTGTTATTATTGTTATTATTCCATCCATCAGGAGATGCATTTCCAACCATGTATATCTGTAGTTTTGCCACTTCTGCTGTGTCAGCTTCTGGAAGCATTACCGTAAGAGATAAAACCTCAGAAGTCTGTTCAACTACATTACCTGCATCACCACCAACATACGCTCTAACTTTAAAATAAAGAGTACCGGTATTAGGCATTTCGGTTTCTGGATCATTATCTAAACCAGCCTCTGTAGCAAGCTCCAACATTGAGCCAACAGTTACAGATAAATTAGTTTCTGTTACATCACCTAACACGGTAATGCTCTCAAAAGATTCTGAAGGAGATCCAACTAACTCATAATTTACGGGTGTTGGAACATCAAAGTTCACCTCATTCCATACAAATCTTTCAGCAAGATTATCTGCATTTGAAGCTCTTAGTGTATAAACTTCAGAAGTAGAATTAGTAAAAGATATTCCTTCTGGATCTGGTTTAGCGGTAAAGGTAAAATCATCATCTTCTGAACAAGCATTTAAGCTAATGATTGCGATAAACGCTATAAATAAGTTTGTTATTTTTTTCATTTTGTTTATTGTTTATTAGTAGCCAGGATTTTGCTTAAGATTAGTATTGGTTAAAATAATATTGCTAGGTAATGGAAATAATGCTCTAAATGGTTCTACTGCAGTTCCGTTTTTAGCGCCACCTTTAAATGGCCAAACATAATTACCGCTGGTATAATCATTGAAACGAATAAGGTCTGTTCTTCTTTGACCTTCCCAATAAAGTTCTCTAGCTCTTTCATTAATAATGAAATCTAATGTTAGATCTGAGCTGTTAATATTTCCGGAATTATCTCCAAAAGCTCTTTCTCTAAGCTCATTGATATAACCTACAGCAGTTTGTTGATCTCCACCGGCACCACCTCTTAAAACAGCTTCGGCATAGGTAAGATACATTTCTGCTAAACGGATTAATGGAAGATCTGTGTCAACAAAATCACCTCCTGCATCACTTCCTTGTTCACCATTAGATTTTATGTTGCTAAACTTTTTAACTGCATATCCATCTGTAAAGGTGTTTGCAATTTTATTGATCTCTAAACTTTGACCATCTGTATAGAACATAGCTCTAGAATCTGACCACGATACAGGATTATCATCATCATCTCTTGAGGTTACAGCATAATCAAATTGATCTACTAAAGCTCTAGTAGTTCTAAGACCTTCCCATCCACCGTTCACACCAAAGTTAGAAGCTTCCATAGAACCTCCAATTGAAGCATGTACTAAGAACGTTGTTCCACCGTATGTTTTAGATTGATTTCCATCAAAGTTTATTGCAAAGATGAATTCTTTTTGAGCTCCATTTGTGTTATTGTCTGCCAAGAATAACTCATCATAAGCAGAACCATTTCCATTAGCATCTGTAGTGTTGATAGCGTAACTAGAATTTATAGCTTTTGAAGCATAGGTTACAGCATCTGTATAACGATCTTCTCCTACATAAACTTCAGCATTAAGGTAAAGTTTTGATAGAAGCGCCCAAGCAGCTACTTTATCTACTCGGCCATATTCATTAGCACCACTTTCTTTCAATAGATCTTGAATTTCAAGAAGTTCAGACTCTACATAGTTAAAAACTTCTGCGCGGCTAGATTGTGTTGGAAGATCTGTAGAAACTTTCTCTACCAAAGGCACATTTGCATAAAGGTCTACTAAATTGTAATAAGCAAAAGCTCTTAAGAATCTAGCTTCGGCTATATAAGCTTTAACTTCATCATTACTATTTAAAGATTCCGCATTAGAGATAAAGGAGTTACAAAAAGAAACTTCTTGAGCAAGACGATAGTACATTGCAGTAGTAAAGTCATTATTTGCTCCCCAGCTCATAGCATGAAGATTAGGAAGACCCGGGTCACCCCATCCTACAACGGCATTATCTGTAGTAAGTTCGTTTAAGCTGAATAACATTCTTGAATATTGAGAGGTTCCCTCATCTATTCCAGAAATATCAGCTTGTCCAGCTGGTCCTTCTTGTCCTGTTAAAGCTAAACTAGCATATAGTTTTGCTAAAGCTCCTTTTGCTTCATCTGCATTAATAAATACATCTGCCTCAGTAAAACTATCTGGATCGATAGGAGTCTGATCTAAATCGTCATTACAAGACACTATAATTAGTGCAGGAATGATTAATATTAATTTTTTTATATAATTCATTTTCATAATTCTATTATTAGAAGTTCAGATTTACACCCACAGTAAAAGTTCTTGGTCTAGGGTAGAAGTTATTATCTATACCACCGCTTATTTCAGGATCTAGTCCTGTATAATCTGTAACAGTTAAAACATTTTGAACAGATCCAAAAACTCTAAGATTAGAATCTTCCATGACGTTAGCGAAGGTATGCCCTAAAGTAACGTTGTCTAACTTAAAGAAAGATGCATCCTGCACATAATAGTCGCTCTGAAGGTTTGTCTCTGTAATATTTTGGAACCCTGCATTATAATAATCTGTATGCAAGTTGGTTAGAATGCTGTTGGCAGTTGCTCTGTTTAAATGAGCTTTACTAGATGCCATGTTATTGTAAGCATAATTACCAAGGTTTGCTCTAGAAACTATAGAAAGATCCCAATTCTTAAAGTTAACATTGGTGTTTAAGCCCATAACGATATCTGCATATGGATCTTTATATAAGTATTTATCTTCATCGTTAATTTGGTTATCACCATTTCTGTCTACATAAGCTCCTTCAATTGGTCTACCATCTTCATTGTATACTTGTTTGTAAACCCAGTAGCTAAATGGTGCATAACCTTCTTTATGTAACTGAATATTGTTACCGGTACCACCATTTATACCCCCTTTTTCAACTTGGTCTGGTAGGTTAGTAATTTCATTCTTGTTGTAAGAAATATTATAACCAATAGTCCATTTGAAGTTGTCTGTTTGAACAGGAACTACGTTAATTTCGAACTCTATCCCTTTATTTTCCATATCACCAATGTTTTTATCAATTCCGTTTGAGAAATTGGTAAAAGGATCCACGGTTGTATAGCTAATAAGGTCTTCAGTTTTCTTGTAATAAACATTTAGTGAACCTGAAATTCGGTTTGTGAAAAGAGAGTAATCTATACCTGCGTTGTAATTTTTACCAACTTCCCATCTTAAATCTTCATTAATAGCCTCCGGACGGTAGGTCTGGAAGAATCCTGAGCCAAATTGATAATTCGCATTAGATCTACTTCCAGTATATCTGGTTAAGAAATTATAATCTCCCAAACCATTCACGTTTCCTATCTCACCGTAACCAAGTCTTAACTTTAATTGGTTAATCGTTTTAGAATTAAAGAAATTCTCATTGTTTATATTCCATGCTACAGCAAAAGATGGAAAATAACCCCAACGATCGTCTGGATTTAATTTCGAAGATGCATCTGCTCTAAGCGTTGCCGTTAACAAATATCTATCGTCATAATTGTAATTAGCTCGTCCAAAGTAGGAAAGTAATGTACTTTTCGCTTTATCTATAAATTCGTATTCAAGACCATCTTCCTGTGCTTCGCTATCAAAATTATATTTGTCAAATTCAAAGCTTTGGTAAGAATAACCTGCAACCGCAGTTATAGAATGTTTGTCTAAATCTTTAGTATAGGTTGCATATGCGTCGAATAATTTATTTGTAGAATTATTTACAAAGTTTGAATAAGAACCATTCCAATCTAATTGTGATGAAGGCATTTGGTCTGAAACAACTGTTCTTCCATGGCTATTAGATTTGTCATATCCAACATTTACTGTTGCCGTTAGATCTGGAAAGAAATGCAATTTGTAATCTACTTTCGCATTTCCAATTAATCTTCTTACTTCTGCAGTATCATCTTTAAGATTGATAAGGGCAACAGGGTTGATAGGAGCTAAGTTATTCTTTACTCCTTCATTACTTAACCAAGTGAAATAACCTCCATAAGGAGAATTAACGTCATAAATAGATTGTGTTGGATCGTAATCTACAGAACTACCAATGGCATCTCTATTAGCAAAGGTATTTTCAGTATACATACCACGACCATTAACTTCTACTTTTATATGACCATCCAGAAATGTTGGGCGCAAACTTATAGATCCTGTTGTTCTAGAGAAATTATCTCCTTTAAGAATACCGTCTTGATCTGTATAACCTATACTAGCTCTTGTTGGCATAAACCCTCCAATATTACCCATGGTGCTTAAGTTGTGATCAAAACCAATAGCATCTGCATAAATTTCTTCTTGCCAGTCTGTATTACTATTTCCAAGTTTGTCAATTGCTTCTTGACTACCAACCTCATTAATAAGACTTCTAAATTGGTTAGAATCCATTACATCAACATAATCTGTTGGACGGAAAACACTAGTAGTTCCTGAGTAATTAAATGTAAAATCTTGTCCAGTTCCTCTTTTAGTCGTGATTAAGATTACACCATTTGCAGCTCTAGCACCATATATAGCAGTAGAAGAAGCATCTTTAAGAACTGTCATGCTTTCAATATCATTTGGATTAATGAAATCAAGAGCATTTCTAGATCCACCTACATTTTCATTGTTTAATGGAACTCCATCAACAACTATTAGGGGAGAACTTGTTAAAGATAAAGATCCTTGACCACGAATAACGATGTTTTGACCTTCTCCGGGAGCACCTCCACCAGACGTTACATTAACACCAGCAATCTTACCAGTAATTAATTCTCCTGCAGTACTAATTTGACCTTTATTAAAATCTTCAGTAGATACTTGATTTACAGCGCCGGTTGCATCTTTCCTTCTAACAGATCCATATCCTACAAGAACAACTTCATCCAAAGCATTCTGACTTTCGTCCAAAGTAACATCTATAGTTTTTTGTCCGTTAAAAATTACTTCTTTAGTAGTAAACCCTAAAAAGGAGAACACTAAAACGTTTTCGTTATTAACATTGTTTAAGGTGTAATTACCATCAAAATCGGTAATTGTTCCATTCGAGGTACCCTTTACGATAATGTTAACTCCCGGAAGCGACATTCCGTTAGAACTTTCCGTTACGGTACCGCTTACGGTTTGTTGGGCAAAAAAGCTCATTGGCAGCAAAAACAGCAAATACAACGTGCTTTTAAATAATTTTTTCATAAATAGTTTTGTTAGTTTGACTAAAAATTAACTTTATATTTCCACTTCCAGTTGTTAAATGTATGTAAAATTAAGGTCAAGTTTTAGGACGAAGCCAGTAATAGTCTAACGAAAACGTTTTCGTGTTGAAAACTTTTGTAAATTAACAATCGACCAGATTTTTTATGATATTTTTACTAAAAATTGATAATGCTGCCTTTAGATTTATAATCCTATGAAAAGAAAATTGACCTTAAAGCAAATTGCGAAAGAATTAGATGTGTCTATCTCTACCGTTTCGAAAGCCTTAAGAGATAGTGCCGAAATAAGTGAAGATACCAGAAAAAAGATAAAAGCCTTTGCCAAACTCTATAATTACAAGCCTAACAATATTGCCCTTAGCTTAAAAAACAGAAAGTCTAAAACCATTGGTGTAATTATTCCAGAGATAGTTCATCATTTTTTTACCACTGTGATTAGTGGAATAGAGCAGGTTGCAAACGAGCAAGGCTATCATGTAATTATATGTATGTCTAATAATTCTTTTGACAAAGAGGTTATAAACATGGAGTTACTTGCAAACGGGAGTACAGATGGTTTTATATTGTCTGTAGCTAAAGAAACGCAACAAAAACAAGATTATCACCACTTAAATGAAGTGATAAACCAAGGGATGCCATTGGTGATGTTTGATAGAGTGATAGATGAGATTTTATGTGATAAAGTTGTTATAGATGATCTGAATGGTGCAAAAAAGGCTGTTCAAAAGCTGATTGATATCGGGTGTAAAAGGATTGGTTTACTTACTACTGTAGATTATGTAAGTGTAGGTAAATTAAGAACTGCCGGTTATAGAAAAGCGCTACAAGAAAATAATATAGAGGTAGGTGAAGACCTGATCTTGAAGGTGGATGATTTTGATCATAGCGAAGCAGAGATCAAAGAATTTCTGCAAGAAAAGCAAATGGATGGATTGTTTGCTGTAAATGAGCATTTTGCAATTTATGCAATCAAAGCCTTCCAAGAAAACGGATTGAAGATTCCTGAAGATGTAAAAGTTATCGGGTTTACAGATGGAGAACTTTCTAAAAGATTCATTCCTAGTTTAACCACCGTAAATCAACATGGTGCAGAAATGGGGGCTCAGGCAGCGAGAATACTCATAAGAAAGCTTGAGAATTTAGACGAGGAAGAGAGTTATCAAACCGTAATTGTTGAAACCGGATTGGTGGAGAGAACTTCCACAAAAATTTAATTTAACATTGAGCTTTTAAAAAAATATATATCTTTACAAACTTTAATACCTGTCAAAACTGATATTTTCACTTCCTGATTATTTGTTTTGACGAGTCTAGTGCTTGTCGTAATAGTAAATTAAACTTACGATATGCAAAAACGCACCCTTAGTTTTTGGGAGATCTGGAACATGAGTTTCGGTTTCCTGGGTATTCAATTTGGATTTGCGCTTCAAAATGCAAACACCTCCCGAATTTTTGAAACATTAGGCGCTCGAGTAGAGGATATTCCTATACTTTGGATTGCCGCACCGGTTACTGGTTTGATAATTCAGCCAATAATTGGTTATTTTAGCGATCGTACCTGGACAAGATTAGGACGTAGAAGGCCTTATTTCTTAATTGGTGCAATCTTATCTTCGCTAGCATTATTTATAATGCCAAACTCCCCAACCCTTTGGGTAGCCGCAGGAACATTGTGGATCATGGATGCATCTATAAATGTTTCTATGGAGCCATTTCGTGCCTTTGTAGGAGATAATTTACCAGAAAGGCAACGTACACTTGGTTTCTCCATGCAAAGTTTCTTTATTGGGATTGGTGCTGTGGTTGGTTCTCTTTTACCTTACATGTTTACCAATTGGTTTGGAGTGAGCAATACTGCTCCCGAAGGAATCATACCAGATTCAGTTAAATGGTCTTTCTATGTAGGAGGTATTGTGTTTTTCTTGGCGGTTCTTTGGACGGTTATTAAATCTAAAGAATACTCTCCGGCAGAATTAGCTGCGTTTGAAAAGTCTCATAAAGAACAGAACCCGGCTAGAGTGGAGCCTGTAATAGATAAAGAGAAGAACATCAAAATTCAGTTCATGTCTGGACTTGGAATGTTTTTGTTTGGAGCCATCATTTCAGCATTTATCTATTATGAAAATTTTACAAAAGAATTATATATCTTATTTGTAGGCCTTATAATTATCGGTCTATTATTTATGATAGTTTCTCAATTGCGAAAGCAAAATACAAGAAACGGATTTACAATTATTATTACAGACATGTTGAATATGCCAACTGCGATGAAGCAACTGGCATGGGTGCAATTCTTTTCTTGGTTTGCGCTTTTTTCCATGTGGATCTATACTACACAGGCCGTTACAGGTCATGTATTTGGAACTAGAGATACTACTTCAGAACTTTATAATGATGCTGCAGATTGGGTGACGGTAATGTTCACTGTTTATAATGGTGTAGCAGCCGCCGTAGCCTTTTTATTACCGGTATTGGCTAGAAGAACCAGCAATAAATTCACGCATATGTTGGCACTTACTGCCGGAGGTTTAGGCCTTATTTCTATCTATTTTCTATCAGATAAAATAGGATTATTAATGGCTATGATTGGTGTAGGTATTGCATGGGCAAGTATACTTTCCATTCCTTATGCAATGCTTTCAGGTTCTTTGCCTTCAGCAAAAATGGGTTATTACATGGGAGTTTTCAACTTCTTTATTGTAATACCTCAAATTGTAGCAGCAACTATTTTAGGATTTTTAGTAAAGGAACTTTTCAACAATGAGCCAATTTATGCACTAATTATTGGAGGATGTTCTATGATTATAGCAGGACTATTAACGTTAAGAGTACAAACTCAAAGAAAAATTAATATAAGTGAGCAAGAGTAAAGGAGTCATTTTTGACCTGGACGGGGTAATTGTAGATACCGCAAAATTTCATTATTTGGCTTGGAGAAAGCTGGCGAATGATTTAGGATTTGATATCACCGAAACCCAAAATGAAGAGCTTAAAGGAGTAAGCCGTGTGAAATCTCTAGAGATAATTCTTAATTGGGGAGGGGTAACTCTTACCGAAGATGAATTTATGGAGCAAATGGCTATGAAAAACGATAATTATTTGTCTTATATCTCTGGAATGACGCGCAATGATATTTTGCCGGGTGTAACAGAGGTTATAGATTTTTTACAGGAAAATAAGATTCCTATGGCGCTAGGTTCTGCCAGTAAAAATGCGAGAAATATTTTAGAAAAAGTTGGATTATATCAAGGTTTTGATGCTATTGTTGATGGCAACGATGTAAGTAAAGCAAAGCCTAATCCAGAAGTTTTTCTTATTGCAGCTAACCAATTAAAGTTAGAACCAGAAAACTGTGTAGTATTTGAAGATTCGGTTGCCGGAATTCAAGCTGCAAACACAGCAAAAATGACAAGTATTGGAATTGGTGAAGAATCGGTTTTAAGTGAAGCCGATCACGTTTTTACCAATTTTACAGAAATTGAGTTAGATTTTATTAAAAAACTAATTAGTAATTAAGAGATGAATCAAGATTATATACAACCGAATAGCTGGTCTATCATTGAAGAAGGATTTGAGAAAGGACGGGTGAAATCTTCAGAAAGCCTTTATAGTATTGGAAATGGTGCCATGGGGCAACGTGCCAATTTTGAAGAATCATATACAGGTTCTTCTTTTCAAGGGAGTTACATAGCAGGTATTTATTATCCAGATAAGACAAAAGTTGGCTGGTGGAAAAATGGATATCCAGAATATTTCGCAAAAGTATTGAACGCTCCAAATTGGATAGGAATAGATGTTGAAATTGAAGGAGAAGCCTTAGATCTAAATACTTGTAAAAGTGTAGAAGATTTCCGCAGAGAACTTAACATGAAAGAAGGATGGTTAAAACGTAGTTTTGTGGCTACCCTTCCAAATGATATAAAGATAAAAGTTACTGCTACCAGATTCCTTTCTATGGAATTGGATGAGTTAGGTGCTATAGATTACAATGTAGAACTTTTAAGTGGTAAAGCAAAGATCGTTTTTAAACCTTATATAGATAGTGGAATTAGCAATACAGATGCTAACTGGGAAGAACGTTTCTGGAAGACTTTAGAGATAAAAGAAGATGGTCATCAGGCTTTTATTACTTCTCATACTCTTAAAACAGAATTTTTGGCTTGTACCTATATGCAATCTGAAATTTTTGTGAATGATGAGAAAGTTCAGGCAGATTTCGATTCTACTCAAGAAGACAATAAAATAGAATTCTCTTATGCAGTTTTTGCTGAGAAAGGGGATACTGTAAAGATCCGCAAATATGCGGGTTATGTTACAGATATGAATCATGCTAAAAAGGAATTAGTAAGTGCAGCTAAAAATGTGCTTGCCACGGCCTTAGATCATGGTTTTGAAACTTTGTTGCAAATGCAAAAAGATACTTGGGCTAAGATCTGGGAAATGGCAGATATTTCTATTGAAGGAGATGTAAAAGCACAACAGGGAATTAGATTCAACATATTTCAGTTAAATCAAACTTATTCTGGTAAAGATGAACGTTTGAATATTGGACCAAAAGGATTCACAGGAGAAAAATATGGTGGAAGTACCTATTGGGATACTGAAGCTTACTGTATTCCTTTTTACATGGCTACCAAAGATCAGCAGGTTGCAAGAAACTTGTTGACATATAGATATAATCATCTGGAAAAAGCTATAGAAAATGCTGAGAAATTAGGATTTACCAATGGTGCAGCTTTGTATCCAATGGTTACTATGAACGGGGAGGAAAGTCATAACGAGTGGGAAATCACTTTTGAAGAAATTCACCGAAATGGTTCTATGGTTTTTGCCATTTATAATTACGTTCGTTATACCGGAGATTTTGATTATATCCCAGAAAAAGGATTGGAAGTGATGATTGCTGTTGCTCGTTTCTGGCAGCAACGTGCAAACTTCAGTAAAGCGAAAAACAAATTCGTGATTCTTGGAGTTACAGGTCCTAATGAATATGAGAATAACGTAAACAATAACTGGTATACCAACTATTTAGCAAAATGGTGTATCGAATATTGTATGCAAATGATAGACAAAGTAAAATCTGGTCATAAAGAAGATTATGATAGGATTATAGGGCATACTAATCTTACAGATTCAGAATTAATGGAGTGGAAAGAGGTTGCAGAAAACATGTATTTCCCTTATTCAGAAGAAAAAGGAGTGTTCTTGCAACAAGATGGTTTCTTAGACAAAGAGATTATTCCGGTGGAAGATCTTAATCCTAAAAATCGTCCTATCAACCAAAAATGGAGTTGGGATAGAATCTTGAGATCTTGCTATATCAAACAAGCAGATGTGTTGCAAGGGTTCTATTTCTTTGAAGATCATTTCAAAGAAAGCGAATTAGAGAAGCATTTTGATTTTTATGAACCATTAACCGTTCATGAATCTTCACTTTCTCCATGTGTACATAGTATTCAGGCTGCAAAGTTAGGTAGAACTGCTCAGGCATATGAATTTTATGTGCGTACTTCTAGATTAGATCTTGATGATTATAATAACGAGGTAAAAGAAGGTTGCCACATTACTAGTATGGCGGGAACTTGGATGAGTATTGTAGAAGGTTTTGGAGGAATGAGAATTGTAGATGATAAACTTTCTTTCCACCCAAGAATTCCTGAAGAATGGACCGGATATTCCTTTAAAGTGAACTTTAGAAACCAGATCGTGAAAATTAAAGTAGCAGCAGATAAAACCACTTTTAGTTTAGAAGGAGATGAAGCTATCGAGATCTTGGTAAAAGATAAATTAGTAGAAGTAACTCCTAACGAAGTGGTTACAGTATAATAATTAATAAATAGTTAAAAGATCCGGAAAGCACAAATTTCATTTTAGTTGGAAGTTTTCTTCTTAACCGCCTAAATGTCTTGAGCTCTCCGGATTTTTTATTTCTTAGAATTTAGAATTTATGAAAGCATCAAACCTTTTATTTTTAATCTTTTTAGTTTGCGGATTTTCTGTAAACGCACAAATAGATCATATGGAACCTCCATTTTGGTGGTCTGGAATGCATCAAAATGAATTACAGATAATGTTCCATGGGAAAGATATCGCCCAATATGATGTTGCTGTGAGTAATGATGTTGTGATCAATGGAATTACAAAAACCGAAAATCCGAATTACGTTTTTGTAACCTTAGATCTAAAAAATGTAGCAGCAGGAACATTAAAAATCGAATTTAAGAAAAAAGGAAAAGTAGCTTTCAGTAAGAATTATGAATTAAAAGAACGTCGTGAAAATTCTTCTTTACGTCAAGGTTTTGATGCCAGTGATGTAATGTATCTAATCATGCCAGATAGATTCGCGAATGGAAATCAAAGTAACGATTCTTCCAATGAAATGTCTGAAAAAGCAGATCGTGAGAATCTTGGAGGTAGACATGGAGGAGATATTCAAGGAATTATAGATCACCTAGATTACGTAGAAGAATTAGGAGCCACAGCTTTGTGGAGTACCCCTTTATTAGAAGATGACGATCCTAATTATTCTTATCATACCTATGCTCAAAGTGATGTTTACAACATAGATCCTCGTTACGGTACTAATGAAGATTACAAGCGTCTTTCCGCAGAAATGCATAAAAAAGATCTTAAACTTATCATGGATTATGTTACCAATCATTGGGGTGCAGAGCACTGGATGATAAAAGATCTTCCTACCTACACATGGATTCACCAATTTCCGGGATATGCCAATTCTAATTATAGAATGACCACGCAAATGGATCAAAATGCTTCTGCCAGAGATCTAAGATATTGCGTAGATGGTTGGTTTACCAAGACAATGCCAGATCTAAACCAGAGCAATCCTTTAGTGACTACGTATTTACTTCAAAATGCAATTTGGTGGATTGAGTATGCAGACCTAGACGGATTTAGAGTAGATACTTATTCTTATAATGATAAACAGGGAATTGCTGCTTGGACGAAAGGAATTATGGATGAATATCCAAATTTCAATATTGTTGGGGAGGTTTGGATGCATGATCAGGCGCAGATCTCTTACTGGCAAAAAGATAGCCCGATAAGCGCAATTCAAAGTTATAATTCTTACCTGCCTTCTGTGATGGATTTCACGTTGCATGATGCGTTAACATCCATGTTTAATGAAGAAAATTCAGGTTGGGGAAATGGAATGATTAAAGCATATGAGAATTTTGTAAATGATTTCTTGTATGCAGATATCGACAATATTTTAGTTTTTGCCGGAAATCATGACACCAATAGGATCAATCAGATATATAACGGAGATCTTGATAAGTACAAATTAGCGATGACCTTGGTTTTCACAACAAGAGGAATTCCGCAGGTATATTATGGTGATGAGTTGGGAATGATGGGAGACAAAGATGCTAAAGGAGATGGAGACATTCGTCGCGATTTTCCTGGAGGATGGCAAGGTGATGATGCCAGTGCATTTACTCAAGCAGGAAGAACAGATACTCAGAATGAATTTTACGCATTCACCAAGAAACTGTTGAATTATAGAAAGAATAAAGAAGTACTGCACTTTGGTAAATTGATGCAGTTCTTACCGGAAGACAATGTGTATGTGTATTTTAGATATAACGAGAAGGAGACGGTAATGGTTGTTATGAATAATAATTCTGAAGCTAAAGAGATCTCATTAGATCGTTTTGCTGAAGGAATTAAAGGATATACTACCGGAACAGATATTTTAACCGGCGAAAGTGTAAATCTTGCTGGGAAATTAAAGATCAAAGCTAAATCGCCAATGGTGATTGAATTGAACTAATTTTATAAAAACAAAATTTGAAAAATAAACTAACAATTGCACATTCAAAACAGCTTTTTGTTGCTCTGTTTATAGGAATAATTTCTTTCTCGTTACAGGCACAAAATCCTGATAGAAAGTATCAAGCACATAAAGTTGATGGAAATGTGATCACCGTTTCTACCAGCGATGGAGCATACTGGTTTATGCCTTTCACCAAAGAGATGATGGAAACCTCTTTTATTCCGAAAGGTGAAGAGTACAATCCAGAATCTTTTGCTGTGGTATTAGCGCCTAAAAATGTGAAGGTAAATGTTTCTGAAGATGATAACTCATTAAAAATCGATACCGATGGCCTTGACGTGGTAATTACAAAAGCTCCATTTCAGGTAAGCTATTATTTTGAAGGTGAAAAAGTGCTTTCGGAAAAAGCAGGTTACTCAAAAACTGAAGAATATGAAAAATTAGACTTCAATTTAAATGAATCTGAAATGCTTTATGGAGGAGGAGCTCGTGCCTTGGGAATGAATAGAAGAGGCAACAGACTTCAACTTTACAATCGTGCACATTACGGCTATACTACAAAATCTGAATTACTGAATTATACCCTTCCTATTGCTATCTCTTCAAAGAAATATCTGTTGCACTTTGATAATGCTCCCATTGGATATTTAGATCTTGATAGTGAACACAGCAATACTCTGGCTTACGAAACCATTAGTGGTAGAAAAACCTATCAGGTAATTGTTGGAGAAACTTGGCAGAATATCATTTCAAATTATACCTTATTAACAGGTCGCCAGCCAATGCCGCCTCGTTGGGCATTAGGAAACTTCTCGAGCAGGTTTGGATATCACTCTCAGCAAGAAGTTTTGAATACAATTGAGAAATTTAAAAAAGACAGCATTCCGGTAGATGCTATTATTTTGGATCTTTTTTGGTTTGGTCATGATATTAAAGGCACTATGGGAAATCTGGAATTTGTAAAAGATTCTTTCCCTGAGCCTAAAAAGATGATCGCCAAATTAGCCGATAAAGGTGTAAATACCATTTTAGTAACAGAACCATTTATTCTAACCACTTCAAAAAAATGGGATGACGCGGTTGCTAAAAATGTGTTAGGGACAGATTCTATTGGCCAACCTTTTAAATTCGATTTTTACTTTGGAAACACTGGTTTGGTAGATATTTTTAAGCCGAAAGCGAGAGATTGGTTCTGGAATATTTATAAAGATCTTAAAAGTTACGGTGTAAAAGGCTGGTGGGGAGATCTTGGAGAACCGGAAGTTCATCCATCAAAACTACAGCACAGTATTGGCAGCGCAGATGAGGTTCATAATATCTACGGGCATTATTGGGCTAAACTTATTTATGATGGTTATAGAGAAGAATTTCCAAAAGATCGTCCGTTTATTTTAATGAGAGCGGGAGCAGCAGGATCACAACGATTTGGATTAATTCCATGGTCTGGAGACGTGAGCAGAAGTTGGGGTGGTTTAAAACCACAACCAGAGATCTCTTTACAAATGGGACTTCAAGGGCTGGCTTATATGCATTCAGATCTTGGAGGTTTTGCCGGAGATCTGGAAGATAATGAGCTATATACACGTTGGTTACAATATGGCGTTTTTCAACCAATTTTCCGTCCTCATGCGCAAGAAGCAGTAGCCTCAGAGCCTGTATTTAAAAATGCTGAAACTAAAGCACTCGCTAAAAAATCTATTGAGTTGAGGTATAAATTATTGCCTTATAATTATACGCTAGCTTATCAAAACAGCAATTCTGGATTGCCTTTAATGAGGCCATTATTCTTTGAAGAGCCTGAAAATTATAAGTTATATGGCATTTCTAATACTTATTTATGGGGAAATAATTTCTTGATCTCTCCGGTGGTTGAACCAAATGTTTCTGAAAAAGAGATCTATTTTCCTGCGACTTCTAATTGGTTCGATTTTTACACAGGGGAGCAATATAAAAATGGAACCACTGAAAATGTCCATTTAGAAAAAGATCATATTCCAACCTTTGTAAGAGGAGGAGCTTTTATTCCAATGGCTAAGCCAATGCAGAATACTTCAAACTATAATGTTTCAGATCTTGATCTTCATTTTTATTATGATGCGGAAGCAAAATCATGTGAAGGTTTAGTTTATAATGATGACGGAAAAACTCCAAATGCATTTAAAGATGGAGCTTATGAGATCTTGAAAATGAAAAGTGATGGTTCTGACAACGAACTTGTTCTAAATTTTGAAAAAGAAGTAGGAGCAAATTTCAAATCTGAATTTAAAAATTTAGATGTCATCATTCATAATATTTCAGCAAAACCGAAAGCTTTAGAATTAAATGGAAAATCTCAAGATTTCAGATGGAATGAGAACTCTAAAGAACTTAGTTTCAGAATAGAATTAGTTAAAGAAAATACCACAATCAATATTAAACTCAATTAATAAACATTAAATATCTATCTATGAAAAGAATAGCATTAGCGCTGGCAACAGTAGCTTTTATGGCTTCTTGCAAGAATGACAAGCAAGAAGAAACGGTAGCTCAGGACAATGAGCAGGAAACATTAGCACCTGTAGCAGATACAGATCTTGAAAGTTCTGTGATCTACGAGGCAAACATTCGTCAGTATTCAAAAGAAGGATCTTTTAACGCATTTACCAAAGATATTCCTCAATTAAAAGAATTGGGAGTTAAAGTGATCTGGTTAATGCCAATTTATCCTGTTTCGGTTAAAAATAGAAAAGCAACCGGAGGCGGATTTGTTAGAGACATTAAAGATGAAAAAGAGCGTGAAAAATATTTAGGAAGTTATTATGCGGTTACAGATTACACTGCTGTAAACCCTGAATTTGGAACTGAAGAAGATTTTCAAAATTTGGTAGATACAGCTCATGAAAATGGAATGTATGTGATCTTAGACTGGGTAGCAAATCACACAGGATGGGATAGCAAATGGATTACTGAGCATCCTGAATATTACACTCAGAATGACAAAGGAGAGATTATAGACCCAATTAACCCTGAAACAGGAGAATCTTGGGGATGGACAGATACTGCAGATCTTAATTATGATAATAAAGATCTTTGGACTGCTATGACCAACAGCTTAACATATTGGGTAGATAAACATCAAGTAGATGGATTTAGAGCTGATGTTGCAGGAGAAGTTCCTACAGAATTCTGGGAGCAAGCGGTAGATAAGATCAAAGATATTCGCCTGGTATTTATGTTGGCAGAATCTGATAAAAAAGATCTCTTTCATAATGCTTTTGATATGGGATATAACTGGGAAGGTCATCATATTATGAATAATATTGCTCAAGGAAAAGCAAATGTAGGAGAGTGGGATTCTTTTATGAAAAAGATAGATACTACCTTTCAAAAAGATGATATTCTTATGAACTTTGTTACCAATCACGATGAGAATAGCTGGAGTGGTACGGTAGAAGAAAGAATGGGAGATGCTTCTGAAACTATGTTGGCACTTACCTATACCATTCCTGGAATGCCTTTAATCTATAGCGGACAAGAATATGGTTTAGATCACAGGTTGAAATTCTTCGAAAAAGATAGCATTCCGAAAACCAAAGGAAAAGTTTGGGATTTGATGGGAAAATTAGGAAAACTTAAAAATGATGATGAAGCTTTAGCCGGAGGAAAAAAATCTGCAGCTTATAAGAGATTAACTACAAGCAACGATAAAAATGTGTTGGCATTTGAAAGATCTAAAGGGGATGAAAGAGTGATTTACATTGCAAATATGACCAAAGCTCCTGCAGAATTTACTGTAGATCTTAAAGGAGATTTTCATGATTATCTAAAAGGTCAATCTGTTGAACTTAAGGATGGTGAAAAAATGAATTTCAAGCCTTGGGAATTTGTGATATTGACAAATAGATAGGTTTTTTTCCTAATATATTATTAATGAGCCTCAGAAATGAGGCTTTTTTTATGAGTTATCAACCGAAAACGATTGAGTGTTAAGCCAAATTAGGTTTTAACCTTCAAATCGAATATTTTTACATTAATGCAAGAAAAAATCAAGAAAATAGGAGTATTAACATCTGGTGGAGATGCTCCGGGAATGAATGCCGCGATTAGAGCGGTAGTAAGAAGTTGTGCTTTTAATAATATTGAATGTGCCGGAATCTATAGAGGATATCAAGGTCTTATAGAAAATGATATTGAAGAATTAAATGCAAGATCGGTACGTAATGTTATTAGCAGAGGAGGAACTTTTTTGAAATCTGCAAGATCTAAAGAATTTCAAACGAAAGAAGGAAGACAAAAAGCCTACAATAACCTAAAAAATGCAAATATTGATGCATTAGTGGTAATAGGCGGAGACGGTACTTTTACCGGAGGACTTATATTCGATAATGAATTCGACTTTCCAGTTATTGGAATTCCTGGAACTATAGATAATGATATAAGCGGAACAGATTTTACTATAGGTTATGATACTGCTTTAAACACGGTGGTAGAAGCTATAGATAAGATTAGAGATACTGCGAGTTCTCATAATAGACTCTTTTTAGTGGAAGTTATGGGGCGTGATGCCGGAGATATTGCGCTTAACAGCGGAATTGGCGCCGGAGCAGAAGAGATCTTAATTCCTGAAGAAAATACAGGAGTAGATAGACTTATAGAATCTTTACGAAAAAGTAAAAAGACTGGAAAAACCTCCAGTATCATAGTAGTTGCTGAAGGCGATAAAAGTGGAAAAAACATTTTTGAGCTAGCAGAATTTATAGAACAAAATCTTGATGAATATGAAGTGCGAGTTTCTGTGCTTGGTCATATTCAAAGAGGAGGTTCCCCTAGCTGTTATGATAGAGTATTAGCAAGTAAATTAGGAGTTGGAGCAGTAGATGCTTTAATGAGAGGTGAGAGAACCATTATGGTTGGTATTCATCATCAGCAAGTGGTTTCGGTTCCATTAAAAGTTGCTATTCAGGGAGAACCTAAATACGATAAGAATTTGAGAAGGGTGGCAGACATCACTTCTATTTAAAAAAATTAAATTAAGAAAAAATGAGTGTAAAAGTTGGAATTAACGGTTTTGGCCGTATCGGAAGAATAGTCTTTAGAAATGCTATTTCTAGTGGAAAAGTTGAGGTTGTTGCTATAAATGACCTTTTAGATGTAGACCACCTTGCATATTTATTAAAATACGATTCAGTTCACGGTCAGTTTGACGGGGAAGTGGAAGTAAAAGACGGTCATCTAGTTGTTAACGGTAAAACGGTAAGAATTACTGCAGAGCGTAACCCAGAAGATCTTAAGTGGGATGCTGTAGGAGCAGAGATCGTTTTAGATTGTACAGGAATCTTTACAACTATGGATTCTGCCGGAGCTCACCTTAAAGCTGGAGCTAAGAAAGTTGTTATTTCTGCACCATCTAAGGATATTCCTATGTTTGTAATGGGAGTAAATCATCAAGATGTGAAAGCTGAAGATACTATAGTTTCTAACGCTTCTTGTACTACAAACTGCTTGGCACCACTTGCTAAAGTAATAGATGATGAGTTCGGAATGGTAGAAGGTCTTATGACTACGGTGCATGCAGCAACTGCATCTCAATCTACGGTAGATGGTCCAGATAAGAAAAATTACAGATTGGGAAGAAGTGCTTTAAATAACATTATTCCTACTTCAACTGGAGCTGCAGTAGCGGTAACTAAAGTTATTCCTTCACTTAAAGGAAAACTTACCGGGATGGCATTTAGAGTTCCAACTGCAGATGTTTCTGTAGTAGATTTAACGGTAAGAACAGAAAAATCTGCAACTTACGAGCAAGTTAAAGCTGCCTTCAAAAAAGCTTCAGAAGGAGCTTATAAAGGAGTAATCTCTTATACTGAAGAAATGGTAGTTTCTCAAGACTATGTGTCAAATCCACATACTTGTAATTTTGATGCTGAAGCAGGGATTGCTTTGAACGATAATTTCTTTAAATTAGTGGCCTGGTATGATAACGAATATGGTTATTCTGCTAAGCTTATTGAACTTGCCGCTCACGTAGCTTCAGTTAAATAAGTTTCACTAAAATAATTCTAAAGGCTGTTTTGAAAGCATTGTTTAGACCTGTGTTTAAAACAGCCTTTTTTACTTATATAAAGAAAATATAATAATGATATTAATTGCCGATGGTGGTTCCACCAAATGTGACTGGATACTTCTAGATAAGAAGGGAGAAGTAGTTTTTAAGACCCGTACCAAAGGGCTTAATCCCGCAGTATTCCCAAAGCGACAATTGGAAGAACGTTTAGCTGAAAATGAGGATCTTGAAGGGGTTATAAATACTGTAGAAAAAGTTCATTTTTTTGGTGCCGGATGTGGAACTGAATCCCCGAGGAAATTATTAGAAGATACTCTAGCAAATTACTTTTCTAATGCAGAAGAAGTATTAGTTAAAGAAGATATGGTTGCCGCAGTGTACGCGGCTACCTCAGAACCTGGAATTGTATGTATTCTAGGAACGGGATCTAACTCCTGTTATTTTGATGGAAAAGAAATTCATCAAGAAGTAGCTTCTTTAGGGTATATTCTAATGGATGAGGCTAGTGGAAACTATTTTGGAAAACGCCTAATCAGGGATTACTATTATAAGAGAATGCCTCCAGAATTGGTTGGGAAATTTGAGGAAAAATTCAACTTGAATTCAGATGACATTAAGAAACATCTGTACAAGATGGAGAATCCTAATACCTATTTAGCTCATTTTGCTGAATTTATCTTTACAAACGAGCGTAATGGATATTTCTATAAGCTTGTTTACGAAGGTATAGATGATTTCCTACATTCAAGAATTTTGTGTTACCCTCAATCACAATCTGTTCCTGTACATTTTATTGGTAGTATCGCTTACTTTAGTGAAGATATTATTAGAGCAGTTACACAACCTTACGGAATTAAGGTGGGTAATATTGTAAGAAGACCAATTGATGGGATCATTGATTATTATAGGACTCACGTCTTAAATCTTTAATTTTCAGTTTTTTAGGGTAATTTTTTCTGTACATTTAAGTAATAAAACGCTTAGATGTTAGTAAAAGTATACGGGAGTGCTGTCTTTGGGGTAGAAGCTACCACAATTACGGTAGAAGTGAATGTGGCCAATGGTATAGGCTATCATTTGGTGGGTTTGCCAGATAATGCTATTAAAGAAAGTAGCTTTAGAATTGCTGCTGCCTTGCAGAACAATTCCTTCAATTTTCCCGGAAAAAAGATTACGATTAATATGGCTCCTGCAGATCTTCGGAAAGAAGGTTCTGCTTATGACCTTACTCTTGCCTTAGGAATTCTTGCTGCCTCAAAGCAAATTAAAGCAGAAAACATTTCAGATTATATTATAATGGGTGAGCTTTCGCTTGACGGAAGTTTACAACCGATAAAAGGTGCGCTTCCTATTGCAATTAAAGCAAAAGCTGAAGGTTTTAAAGGGTTCATTCTTCCACAGCAAAATGTAAAAGAAGCAGCTATAGTAAGCGGAATTGAAGTGTTTGGGGTAAGTAATATTACTGAAGTCACTAATTTTTTCGATAAAGGTATTTCACTGGAACCTACTGTCATCAACACCAGAGAAGAGTTTTATAACGAATTAGAACATCTTGATCATGATTTTGCCGATGTTAAAGGTCAGGAATCTATAAAGCGATGTATGGAAATTGCCGCAGCCGGAGGTCATAATATTATTTTAATAGGACCACCCGGAGCCGGGAAAACCATGCTAGCTAAAAGATTGCCCAGTATTTTACCGCCAATGACTTTACATGAAGCTTTAGAAACTACCAAAATTCATAGTGTGGTAGGTAGAATAAAAGATAATGTTGGATTAATGTCTCAACGGCCGTTTAGGAGTCCACATCACACAATTTCTGACGTGGCGCTTGTTGGAGGAGGGGCATACCCGCAACCGGGAGAAATATCACTTTCGCATAATGGAGTGTTATTCTTAGATGAGCTGCCAGAATTTAAACGAGGAGTTTTAGAAGTATTACGTCAACCACTGGAAGATAGGGAGGTAACTATTTCTAGGGCGAAGTTTACCGTTACCTATCCTTCTAGTTTTATGTTGGTAGCAAGTATGAATCCAAGCCCGAGTGGATTCTTTAATGATCCTTCTGCGCCTATGAATTCGTCTCCTGCTGAAATGCAGCGATATTTAAGTAAGATAAGTGGGCCTTTGTTAGATAGAATAGATATACATATTGAAGTTACACCGGTTCCTTTTGAAAAATTGAGTGAAGAACGTAAAGGTGAGAGTAGTGTGGAAATTAGAAAAAGGGTCACAAGTGCTAGACAATTGCAAACCTTGAGATTTGCCGGAAATGAAAATGTGCATTACAATGCCCAGATGAGCGTAAAACAGATTAGAGAATTTTGTGCTTTGGAAGAGGCTTCCAAGCAATTACTAAAGACTGCTATGGAGAAATTAAATCTTTCAGCTAGAGCATATGACCGGATTTTAAAAGTTTCCAGAACTATCGCCGATCTTGAAAATTCAGAAAATATAAAAGGTGCTCATATTTCAGAAGCTATTCAATATAGAAGTTTAGATAGAGAAGGTTGGTTAGGTTAATATTTTCTTACTTTTTTATCCTATCCGAATGATTTTAATACATTTGAGAAATTAACATTAAAGTTAACAGAACCCATCTAAAATGAAAAGATCTTTCTTATCGCTCCTGCTTGTTTTATTAATTGGTTGCAAAGGTGAAAACCGCAACGATCCTGAAAAATCTACCAACAGCTCTTCAGATACGGTTACAGACTCCGGAATTTCTATAGATTCTCTAATCGGCTCAGATGCGGTAGAATTAAATTTAAAAGAAGCGAATAAACTGGCAGAATTGCCTTTAGCCTGTATAAACACAGAGTATCCTAATAAATTGGGCCAGACTTTGGGTAGCGAGGCAGATATTAAAAATCCTCAGGAATTACATCCTGCATTTTATGGATGTTTTGATTGGCATTCTTCTGTTCATGCGCACTGGTCTTTAGTGAGATTGCTAAAAGAATTTCCGAAATTAGATAAAGCGAATGAGATAAAAGAAGCACTTCAAAAATCACTTTCAAAAGAAAATATAGATGCAGAGGTAGCTTATTTTAAGGGAAAGCATAATGATGATTATGAAAGGACCTACGGATGGGCATGGCTTTTAAAATTAGATGAAGAATTGCGTACTTGGGATACAGATCTTGGGGTAGAACTTTCAAAGAACATGCAACCTTTAACTTCACTTATTGTTGGAAGATTTTCAGATTTCTTGCCTAAACTTAACTATCCAATTAGAGTTGGTGAACATACCAATACTGCATTTGCCTTAAGTTTTGCACATGATTATGCTGTAACTGCTAAGAATGACGATTTTTTAGCTATTGTTGAGAAACGGGCTAAAGATTTTTATTTAAAAGACGATAATTGCCCAATGTCATGGGAACCTAGTGGCTTCGATTTTTTATCACCTTGTTTAGAGGAAGTGGATATTATGAGAAAAGTGCTTCCTAAAGCAGCATTCGATCTTTGGATACAAGATTTTATGCCTGATCTAAAAAATAAAGATTTCGCTTTAGAACCTGGAAAAGTATCAGATAGAACCGATGGTAAATTAGTGCATCTAGATGGACTTAATTTTAGTAGAGCTTGGGTATTATATGGCTTAACAAATCAATATCCTGAAATTTATGGTCATCTAAGAAGTGTTGCAGATCAACATGTAAGCAGTTCTTTTTCTAATATTGTAGGAGATAGTTACGAAGGTGGACACTGGCTTGGTAGTTTTGCGCTATACGCACTTCAGGAAGCTAAAGTTAAAAAGTGAGATCCTGGCTCAAAAATGTAGGTCCGGGCGTCTTAGTCTCGGCGGCATTTATTGGTCCCGGTACTGTTACGGTGTGCACACTTGCAGGTGTTAATTTTCAATATGCTTTATTGTGGGCTTTGCTATTATCGGTAATTGCCTGTATCATCCTGCAAGAAATGGCAGCCAGATTAGGTATCATTTCTCAAAAAGGTTTAAGCGAATGTATTCGAGATGAGATTAAGAATCCTGTAATACGTACTTTATCTATCCTATTAATCTTTGCTGCCATTGTAATAGGAAATGCAGCTTACGAAGCAGGTAATATTACAGGTGCTGTTCTAGGAATAACATCTATAACTTCCCCTCAACTACTCAATTTAGGCCCTTTTTCAATAAATCTATGGAGTTTGGTAATAGGTACTTTTGCATTTGGCATATTATCACTAGGCAACTATAAAATATTAGAACGCGTATTTATCGCTTTAGTGGCAGTAATGAGCATTTCTTTTATTATTACAGCTATACTTAAGCCGGATCTCTCCGCAATACTTCATGGTTTATTGATTCCGAAAATGGGTGCAGACAAGATTCTTACAGTTATTGCCCTGGTTGGAACTACAGTGGTGCCTTATAATTTATTTTTACATGCTTCTTTGGTGAGTGAAAAATGGAATAAACCCTCTCAATTACCAATTGCAAGAAAAGAATTGATAGTTGCCATTGCATTGGGCGGATTAGTCTCAATGGCCATTGTTATAACATCTGCAGTGCCTGGCTTGACCAATGTAAGTAGTGCTGCCGATCTTGCACAGGGTTTAAGACCTTTATTTGGAGATTTTGCCGGGTGGTTTATTGGAGTTGGTCTTTTGGCTGCCGGAATCACATCGTCTATTACAGCGCCATTAGCAGCAGCATATGTGGTAAAAGGATGTCTGGGGTGGCAAGGTGGTTTAAAATCGTTTAAATTTAAACTGGTTTGGGCCAGTATCTTAATTTTGGGAGTAATTTTTTCATCCCTTAAGTTAAACCCTATTGAAGTTATAAGATTTGCACAAATTGCAAATGGATTATTATTGCCTATAATAGCTATTTTCTTATTTTGGGTAGTAAATAGATCTTCGGTACTGGGTAAGTATAAAAATAGTATGCTTCAAAATATTTTGGGAATGTTAATTATTATCATCGCTATTTTTCTGGGAGCTAAATCTATCTATACAGTACTCCAATCTTTATAAAATTTCAATCATGAAAGCTATACATATCAATTGCGATCTTGGAGAAGGTGGCAAATTTGATGCAAAATTAATGCCTCTTATCTCTGCTTGTAATATTGCTTGTGGAGGTCATGCAGGAGATGAAAATTTAATGCTGCAAACCATAAAACTGGCCATGGAAAATCAGGTGGAAATAGGTGCGCATCCTTCTTATCCAGACAAAGAAAATTTTGGTAGAAAGAGTCTTGATATTTCTAATTCAGATCTTGAAAAATCCATTCAATCACAGGTTTCAAGTTTAATGAAAATTGCAAAAAATAAGGGCGCCAAGATCACTCATTTTAAACCTCACGGAGCCCTTTATAATGACGCTGTAAAAGATGAAAATATCGCTAAAATAGTTGTGGATTCTGTCTTAAAATTAGATGAAAATTTAATCCTTTATGTGCCTCAAAATTCTATAATTTCTGACTTGGCAAAAGGTAAAGTTGAAGTGTTTTTTGAAGCCTTTGCAGATAGAAATTATAACCCAGATTACAGCTTAGTTTCAAGAGCAAAATCGAACGCGGTAATCACTGAAAAAGAAGAGGTTTTTGAACACGTTTTTTCTATGTTTTCAACCTCTAAAATTAGATGTGAGAACGGAGAGGAAATCACCTCTTTTGCAGATACATTTTGTTTGCATAGCGACACTCAAAATTCCGTAGAAATCATGAAATATTTAAAGGAAGAATTCCATAAAAATAATATAGAAATTATTTGATATGAACAAGGAATTTCCAAGAATTATGAAGATGGGGGAGCGTTCAATTTTAATAGAATTTGAGCCTGAAATCTTGCCAAATGGCTTAGAAAAGCTCTTGTTTTTTAAGAATAAGTTAGAAAATTTATACTCTGAAGTAAAGGTTGAAGTAATTAACACATACAACTCAATATTAATAACTTACCTATTCAATATAGAGAATATCTATAGTGAGTTTCCAGCCTTGGATGAGCTGTTTAAAGACACGAATATAACAAAAAATAACAACTTCACTCTTTTTCATATCCCGGTTTGTTATCATGAAAAATTTGGCCTTGATCTAGATTTTTTATCAACACAAAATAAGGTATCGAATTCTGAAATTATCAGCTTGCATACCGCTCCCATTTATACGGTTTATTTTATCGGTTTTTTACCCGGGTTTTTATACCTCGGGGGCTTAGATAAAAGGCTTCAAATTTCTCGTAAAAATAAACCTAGATTAAAGGTGGAAAAAGGGGCTGTTGGAATAGGTGAAAATCAGACAGGAATTTATCCGAAATCTAGTCCGGGAGGATGGCAAATTATCGGTAATTCTCCGATGGAATTATTCGATAAAAATAGCAATCCTCCTTGTCAAATTTCAGCGGGAGATAAGGTTAGATTTTATCAAGTTTCAATGGAGGAGTACGATCAAATTTTGAAGGAAAAAAGAACAGGTAAATTTCAATTAAAATCAGAAAAATATAATGGCTAAAATTGAAGTTTTAAGTCCCGGTTTATTTTCAACAATTCAAGATCTGGGCAGGTATAATTTTAGAAAATTTGGAGTTCCAATTAGTGGAGCTATGGATAAATATTCTGCTAAAATGGCAAACCTTATTTTACAGAATTTTGAAGATTGTGCGGTGATGGAAATTACTCAAATGGGGCCAAAATTAAAGTTTCATTCTCCCACGAAAATTGGAATTACCGGAGCCAATCTTTCCCCCAGAATCAACAATCAAGAAATACAAAATGACCAGGTTTATTTCTTGTTGGAAGGAGATGTGCTTTCTTTTGGAAAAAGAGTAAATGGCTGTCGAACTTATCTATCAATTTCCGGTGGATTTCAAACAGAAACTATTCTTGATAGCAAAAGTTGGTATGAAGGAATTTCTGAAAATATCAAATTGGAAAAAGGAATGTCCCTTCATTTTAAAGATTTAGATCTGGAGGAAGATAAAACAAATGCTTCGGTTAAAGTAAATAATAAACATATACTTGAAACTACAATTGAAGTAGAGGAAGGACCAGAATTCTATAAATTGCCAACTTCAACTAAAGAAGAATTAAAAAACAGGCTTTTTAAGATCGATAAGAATAACAGTAGAATGGCCATTCAGCTTACAGAGAAACTCAAAAATGAATTCTTGCCAATTATTACCTCTCCGGTAGTTCCAGGAACGGTTCAATTAACTCCTTCCGGAAATTTGATCGTTTTAATGAGAGATTGCCAAACAACCGGCGGTTATCCACGAATATTACAATTAACAGAAAAAGGAATAAATACAATCTCCCAGAAGATCATAGGAGATCAAATAACATTCAATTTAAAAGATTCTGGAAATTAGTTATTTTTAGGATGGAAAGTCAGGATATAAAAAAGTGCCTTTTCAATGTAGATATTAAAAGCCCTACCTAATAATATTAACACCTTACGGCACTTTTTAATCCTGATCATTCTAGAGAACTAAAATGATATTTCAAAAGTATAAGGAAGCTTAGAGTTGGAAAAGGTTGTTTTTCCCCTTTTTTCATTTTATGTTCTATTTACTTAAATATTTTTCTAATTTTAACAAAATATTTAAATATTAGGATTATTAATTTTTAGAATTATTAATGATATGGGTAGAAAAATTACTGTGGCAAAGGCCAAAAAGTTGCAAAAGAAATGGTGGGAAACTAGATCTAAGGTTACCACTGGAGGTACTACACATGAAGATACATGTCAATTCTATTTTACTGTGGAAGAATTACAATCTTACTTAGATGAAGTGAAAACAAAATCTTTGGCACAAGGCGTAGATACCCCGGGAATTAATGTATGGTTAGGTGCTTACGATGCTACCGAAACAGAACCGAGTTTATCTACGATATTTTTTGCACCAACCAAACGTGTAAAATCTGACGATCCAGATAAAGAATATGAGGATGTAGATAATGATGAAATAGACCCGTTAAATTATGGAAACGGAAAATGGCCTCCTAGTATTTACTAAACCTCTTTCTTACTTTGTTAGAATATTACTTAAAGTATAAATTACATATTTCCCAAATATTTGAATTGATAGCTGCACTAGCTGGTAGTTATTATATTTTAAAGAAGAATAATGCCCCTAAGCGGTTCAAATATTTCGTTTGGTATCTCTGGTTTGTGCTAGTTGCAGATATTGGTGGTTTATATGCAGTATGGAATTATTTTGATAATTACCAAACCTTTCCATGGTTAAAAGATTCCCCTTTTGCCCGAAACGACTGGTATTTTAACTGTTTAATTTTAATTAATTATGTTATTGAAAGTTTATTAATAATTTCTTCTTTGTCTTCTTCAAGAATCAAGCGTATTTTAAAGTGGTTAACTATCTTTTATATTGCAATAGGGATTGTAGAAATCTTATTTATTGGAGAAGTTTTTAAAGAGTATATTATTACCAATATTTTTTTGGGAACGCTTTTACTCTTAGGCTGTATTGCAGTTTATTTCCAACAATTGTTGCTAAGTGATAAAATACTGTATTTTTCTAAAGATCTTATTTTTTATATAGCGATTGGGGTAATAGTCTGGAACCTTTGTGTAACTCCAATTTATATTTATGACAATTATTTTACTACAGAAAATGAGGACTTTATTTTATTGTATGCCGCGATCTTGAGGTATTGTAACATATTTATGTATTCTACTTTTGCAGTTGGGTTTATAGTTTGTGCTACCCCATTTAAAAATGCACGAAAACTGAAGGTTCTAAGGCAGCAGTAGGTGTGGATACTCCAGGAATAAATGTATGGTTAGGTGCTTATGATGCTACAGAAATAGCACCGAGTTTATCTACCGTATTTTTTGCACCAACAAAATGTGTAAAATCTGACGATCCTGATAAAGAATATGAGGATGTTGCAACGATGAAATAGATCCTTTAAATGATGGCAATGGGAAATGGCCTCCACGAATTTATTAAGCTTCTTAAATGGATACATTTGAATATTATGTGAAATACAAATTGTATGTAAGCAATATTATGGAGCTTATTGCAGCGCTGGCAGGAAGCTATTTTATACTTAAAAATAAAAATGCGCCTAAACGATTCAGATATTTTGCGTGGTATTTATGGTTTGTTTTTATAGCAGATGTTTTTGGGTTATATGCCGTTTGGAATTATTTTGATGATTATCAAACATTTCCCTGGCTAAAAGATTCTCCTTTTGCTACCAATGATTGGTATTTTAACTGTTTAATGGTAATAAAGTATGTTCTATATAGTTTGTTGTTTACGGTATCCTTAGCTACTTCTAAAATCAAAAAGATCTTAAAGTGGGCAATTTTAATCTATTTATTCATAGGAATTTTAGAGATCTTGTTTATTGGCGATGTTTTTAAAGAATATATTATTACTAATATTTTTTTGGGAACGCTTTTACTCTTAGCCTCTATTGCAGTTTATTTCCAACAATTGTTGCTAAGTGATAAAATACTGTATTTTTCTAAAGATCTAAATTTCTATATAGCAATTGGCATAGTGGTATGGAACCTTTGTGTGATTCCAATTTATATTTATGACAATTACTTTACAACACAGAATGAAGATTTTATTTTATTATTCGCAGCTATTTTAAGGTATTGCAATATTTTTATGTACTCTATTTTTGCAGTTGGATTTGTGGTTTGTTCTCAATCTGGAGAACCAGGGATAAGTAAAGCTCAATTTATGAGAAAAAGAAGCTGAAGTGAGATCAATAAAAAAGTGCCGTTCCAGCAATATCAACATTAACAGCCCTACCTATTAATATCTACACTTTCACAGCACTTTTTTGCCCCAAAACATTTTAGCTAACTAAAATGACAAGACAAATGTATTTGGTAGAGTAGCTGTAATCAAGGGGATTTTTCCCCTAAAATAATATAGCTGATACAGAATACGGTCAATATTGTAAGAAAAGTACCACAATATACCTCAAGAAGAGGAAATGATAGAGAGGAAAATTTACTCATATCAGGTTTTTAGTTAAATTTATGCTCGATAGACAGTTTCACCCTAATGTTAGCTAAAGAAGAGTTCTTATTAATAATCTATTTTGTTGTAGTAATCTTATTGCTTACCACATTCACAATTGTATTTTTTATTACCTACCAAAAGCGAAAGAATAAGCTATTGTTAGATAAATATGAAGCGGAAAAGAGATTTGAAGATGAGATTGTAAAATCGAAATTGGAAATTCAGGAGCAAACATTAAAAAATGTAGGTTGGGAGTTACATGATAATATTGGACAATTATTATCTGTGGCCAATATGCAATTAAACATTCTTTCGAGTAAGGTAGACGAGAATTATAAAACTTCGGTTTCAGATATTAAAGAAGTAGTGGCAAGTTCTCTCCAAGAGGTTCGTTCCTTATCAAAATCTTTAAATTCTGAGGTTATAGAATATAGTGGTCTAGAAGAATCGGTTAAAAATGAATTATCCAGATTTGAGAGATTACAGGTTATTCAACCTAGTTTTAAACTGCAGGGAGAAGGCTTTGATCTAGATCAAAAAGATACCATTATCTTATATAGAATATTGCAGGAGTTATTTTCTAATGTAATTAAACATTCTAAAGCCGATAAGATAGATGTTGAATTTGATTATAATAACGATCAGTTAAAGATCAAGGTAAAAGATAACGGAATTGGCTTCAATTCTGAAGAAATAAAAAAAGGTTCCGGGATGTTCAATATGCAAAGTAGAGCTAAAATGATTAATGCTAAGTTGGATTTTGATTCATCTGTTAGCAGTGGTACATCTGTGAATTTAATATATCCAGCAGAGATAAGTGTTTATGAATAATAAGGTTATAATAGTAGATGATCATGTTCTATTTGGACAATCCCTTAAAGGACTTGTAAATTCTTATCAGAATTATGAAGTTATAGAAGTTTTTAAGAACGGAAGTGAGCTGGTAAATTATTTTGAAGCTAATAAAAAAAGACCAGATCTCATTTTATTGGATATTAAGATGCCGGTATTATCTGGCATAGAGACTATGCAGTGGTTACAGAAAAATTATCCAGAGCAAAAAGTATTGTCTCTTACCATGGAGGATGACGAATACACTATTCTCTCTATGATAAAATATGGCTGTAGAGGCTATTTGCTTAAAGATATAGATCCAGGAGAATTTTTATATGCTTTAGAAACCATTGTAGATAGCGGCTATTATTTTACTGGAGAACCGGAAAGAATAAGGTTACATCAGTCAACACCAAATACTATTAAAGATATTACCTCGAGAGAATTAGAATTCATAAAGCTTGCTTGTACAGAAATGACATACAAACAGGTGGCAGAAGAAATGAACTTAAGTCCGAAAACCATTGATGGTTACCGGGAATCATTATTTAGTAAACTTACTTTAAAGAGTAGAGTAGGGCTAGTTCTGTACGCCTTTAAACATCAATTGGTTAAGGTTTAGATAGCTTTAAGTCTTATTTGTATCTCTGTAATAAGCTAATTGCTAAGGTTCTGATAAATTCAGCCAATTGCTATAAAATATTTTATTTCTAGAGTATCTTCGCGTATAATTAAAACAGAAAACTACTGTGTTAGATTCAGCTAAAATAGAATTAAGGAATTTACGTGTAAAAGATTATGAAGAGCTTAAAATTTCCATGATGGAGGTTTATAGTTCTTTGGATGCAGGATATTGGAGTAAAGCCGATATAAAAACCTTGGTAAGTAAATTTCCTGATGGTCAGTTTTGCATTATTATAGATGGAAAAGTAGCAGGTTGCGCCCTATCTATTATAGTAGACTACGATAAAATTGATGAAAACCATAAATACATAGATATTATTGGTGGCGAAAATTTTGCTGCACATTCCATGAGTGGAGATGTACTTTATGGGATAGATGTTTTTATACATCCAGATTACCGAGGAATGCGTTTAGGCCGAAGATTATATGAGGCTAGAAAAGAACTTTGCGAACAACTCAATTTAAAATCTATCATATTTGGTGGTAGAATTCCAAATTATAAAGAATATTCTGCAGAGCTTACTCCAAAGAAATATATAGATAAAGTAAAGCTTAAAGAAATTCACGATCCAGTACTTTCCTTTCAGTTGTCTAACGATTTTCACGTTAAAAAAGTCCTAAAGGGATATTTACCCGGGGATCATGAAAGCTTAGAATTTGCAACATTAATGGAATGGCATAATATCTATTATACCAAGCCGGAAAAATTGATAAACACCAAGAAAAAGGTAGTGAGACTTGGTTTAGTACAATGGCAAATGAGGTTATTTAAAGATTACGATTCCTTGGTGGAACAAATAGAGTTCTTTGTAGATGCCGTAAGTGATTACCAAAGTGACTTTATTTTATTTCCAGAATTGTTTAACGCACCATTAATGGCGCAATTCAATCACTTAAATGAAGCAGAAGCCATTCGTGGACTTTCTTCTTATACGGATAGGTTATTGGACACCTTTAGAGGATTTGCTATTAATTACAACATAAATATCATAACCGGAAGTATGCCGCAAGCGGTTGGTGAGCATATGCATAATGTTGGATTTTTATGCCGAAGAGATGGAAGTGTAGAGCGTTATGAAAAACTTCATATAACTCCTGCTGAAGAATCTGCATGGGGTATGAAGGGTGGAACAAAACTAGAAACTTTTGATACAGATTGTGGAAAAATTGGAGTATTGATATGTTATGATGTAGAATTCCCTGAATTGCCACGTTTATTGGCAGAAGAAGGAATGAACATCTTATTTGTTCCTTTTATGACAGATACTCAAAACGGGTATTCTCGAGTTAAGATCTGCGCACAAGCTAGAGCGGTAGAAAACGAATGTTATGTTGCTGTTGCAGGTTCTGTAGGGAATTTACCTAAAGTGAATAACATGGATATTCAATATTCTCAGAGTGCTGTTTTTACGCCTTCAGATTTTGCCTTTCCTGTAAATGGAATTAAAGCGGAAGCTACTCCAAATACAGAAAGTACATTGTTGGTAGATGTAGATCTTGATCTTCTAAAAGAACTTCACAACTTTGGAAGTGTCAGAAATATGAAAGATCGTCGTAAAGACCTTTATTCTCTAAAAAGAAAGAAATAATACTCTAAAAATATTTTAGAATTTTCCTGAATAGATTTGCCTTGTTATTATACGGGGCATATCTAAAAGGGAGATCTAGCCAGGTACCTCGTTTGCTGATGCTTTTTGTATGAGAAAAAGTCTCAAAAGAAGGTTTTCCGTGGTAAGAACCATGTCCACTATCTCCAACACCGCCAAAAGGTAATCTGCTATTTACAATGTGAGTTACCACATCATTAATCACCCCACCTCCAAAACTGTATTTTTTGATACAATTATTGCTGAAGGTCTTATCTTCAGAAAAAATATAGAGCGATAGAGGTTTAGAGTAATTGTGTATAATCTCACCAATTTTGCTTTCATCTTCATAAGAAATTAAAGGCAGTATAGGGCCAAAGATTTCTTCTTGCATCACTTCAGATTCTAAGTTTGGTTCATCCAAAAGAGTGGGGGCAATGTAATTTTTAGAACTTTCTTTAGTTCCTCCAACAAGTATTTCTTGATCTTTTAGAAGTCCGCTTAAACGCTCAAAATGTTTTTCATTAATGATCCTTGCAAAATCTGAGGAATTATTAATGTCTTCGCCGTAAGCTCCTATCAGTTCTTTTTTAACTGCATCTATAAATTTTGATTTTACTTTTTTATCGATCAAGATATAGTCTGGAGCGATACAAGTTTGTCCGGCGTTCAAGAATTTTCCCCAAACTATACGCTTTGCAGCAAGTTCAATTTTTGCTGAATGATGAATAATACAAGGGCTTTTTCCACCCAACTCTAAAGTAGAAGGCGTAAGGTTGGGAGCTATGGCTTTTGCTACTATTTTTCCCACTGCAACACTGCCGGTAAAGAAGACATAATCCCATTTTTGAGCAAGAAGTTCTTGCGAAGTTTCAACTCCACCTTGAATTACACAAGCATATTCTTCTTTAAAAACTCTTTTCAGTATATCTTCTAATAATTGAGCGGTATAAGGAGCTAATTCACTTGGTTTAAGAACCACTGTGTTTCCGGCAGCAATGGCTCCAATAAGTGGTGACATGGCCAATTGAAATGGATAATTCCAAGGGGATATCACTAATGTAGTTCCATAAGGTTCATAATAGATATAATCTGAAGAAGGAAAATTTAAAAGAGAACTTTTAATCGATTTAGGTTTGCTCCAACTTTTTAAATTTTTAATTATTTTACTTAATTCTATCAGCGTAAAAGCCACTTCAGAAAGTAAAGTTTCATATTCTGGTTTTTGAAAATCCTTATCCAAAGCCTCACAAATTTCATTTTCATTATTTAGGATTTCCTGCTTCAATAACTTTAATTTATCTATTCTAAAAGCTACATCTTTCGTAGTACCGGTAGCGAAATAAGCTCGTTGTAATTTTAAAGTATTTGAAATATGATCAGACATTTTCTTTGTGTTTTTTAGAAACTTGTCTCCAAGATACATTTTCATTCTATTTTTAATAACAAGAGATTCTTAAATTTTAACTCGATTCATGATATTTTTATTTGCTAAAGATTGAATTTAAAGAGTTTTCAATTTTTCAATATTTTTTAATTACAATTAAAAAAATAATGTACATTTACCCCGTGATTTCAACAACTCAAATAATAAAATCTTGTTTACGCTATAGGCAGCAGTCTCGCCGCTAAGCATAGCTGCATCCCGATTTTTTCTTTTATTATTATTTGAATTTTTACCATTTTGAAACACTTTTCCCACATTTTATTAAATTCTAATTTCGGTTTATTTACCGAGATCATTTTAAGGCGTCCACGCTTTATCCGCCGCACCTAGTGTGCGTCTATATTCTATGGAACTAAGGTGAGTCCGGTTCCCAATTCAATTCAATCTTAATTAAATTTTTCAACTTTAATCTTTTATTAGATGAAGATTACTATTGCTAATTTATCTCATGCTAAATATGCTGAGATCATTTGCGACACTATGGAAGAATCGGCTAAAGTCCGAGGAACCGGTATTGCGAGAAGATCCCCTGAATATATCCTGAA
>Ga0209309_10000104_pt1 | contig 116421 bp, 96 predicted proteins | sample COGITO_mtgs_1204_2_FD_184807 | JGI IMG/M metagenome (GOLD analysis project Ga0209309, IMG submission 184807) | Pelagic marine microbial communities from North Sea - COGITO_mtgs_120412 (SPAdes) (version 2) | ecosystem: Environmental > Aquatic > Marine > Epipelagic ... | reverse complement strand
GTAAATCGTTTGAGGTACTATATCTTTCTATGGCTTCCAAATAAAAAGTTTTTACAAAGGTATGATTAATAGGGTTAAAAGTTCAATGTAAATTGAAGTAGCTGTGCACAAAAATAGTTACATTTGGGCAAAATTTTGAGCATGTCGAATGGGATAATCATTATACCCACCTACAATGAAATTGAGAATATAGAACGACTGATAAGGAATATATTTTCCTTGCAGCGTAAATTTCACATATTGGTGGTAGATGATAACTCTCCAGATAGAACAGCCGATAAGGTTAAGGCCTTGCAAACAGAATATTTTGGAGCTTTATATTTGGAGGAAAGACAAGGCAAAATGGGCTTAGGTACCGCATATATTCATGGTTTTAAATGGGCGTTGCAAAGAGATTATGAGTACATTTTTGAAATGGATGCCGATTTTTCACATAACCCGAATGATCTTATAAGATTGTATAATACTTGTGCTAAAAATGGAGCAGATCTGGCAATAGGTTCTAGATATGTTACCGGCGTGAATGTAATTAACTGGCCAATGGCTAGAGTGTTGCTTTCTTGGATGGCTTCAAAATATGTACAATGGGTTACGGGGATGGATATTCATGATACAACCGCCGGTTTTGTTTGTTATAAAAGAAAGGTGCTGGAAAGCATCAATTTAAATAAAATACAATTTGTAGGCTATGCGTTTCAAATTGAAATGAAATTTAAAGCTTACTTATTAAAATTTGACATCAAGGAAGTTCCTGTTATCTTTACCGACAGAACCAACGGAACTTCCAAAATGAGCAGTGGGATTATATCTGAAGCTGTGTTTGGGGTAATTAATATGAAATTTAAAAGTCTTTTCAATAGGGCAGTAAAATAATGAAGAAGGTTTTAATTAAGAATGCACGTATCGTTAACGAAGGAGAAATTAAGGAAGGCGATGTGTATATTGTAGATGGAATTATTACTGAGATAGCCGATAGTATTAGTGCTAAATCTCCAGATGTAAATATTGTAGATGCTGAAGGAAATTATTTGTTTCCTGGAATTATTGACGATCAAGTACATTTTAGAGAGCCAGGACTTACGCATAAAGAAACCATCGAGTCTGGATCTCGCGCGGCAGTTGCCGGAGGAATTACTTCGTTTATTGAGATGCCTAACACCATTCCGCAAACAACTACTATTGAAGAGTTAGATGCTAAGTTTGAACTTGCTAAAAAATCATCGTACGCTAATTACTCTTTTATGTTTGGCGGTACTAATGATAATTTAGAAGAAGTATTAAAAGTAAACCCTAAAACTACAGCGGCTCTAAAATTATTTTTAGGTTCTTCCACAGGAAATATGTTGGTAGATAATCCTAAAGTATTAGAAGAGATCTTCTCGAAATCTCCACTAATGATAGCGGTTCATTGTGAAGATGAAGAAACTATCCAGAAGAATCTTGCAGAATGTGTAGAGCGATATGGAGATGATATTCCAATAGAATTACATCCAAAAATAAGAAGTGAAGAAGCTTGTTATATCTCCTCTTCAAGAGCAGTGGCACTAGCTAAGAAAACAGGTGCAAGACTACATGTCTTTCATTTATCTACGGCTAAAGAGATCGCTCTCTTCGATAATAAAAAACCTTTAAAAGATAAGAAGATAACTGCTGAAGTTTGTATTCATCATTTATGGTTTAATGATTCAGATTATCAGAAAAAAGGAACATATATAAAGTGGAATCCGGCGGTAAAAACCAAAGAAGACCAGGATGCTTTGTTACAGGCGGTGATAGATAATCATATAGATGTAATAGCTACAGATCACGCGCCACATACCAAAGAAGAAAAGAAAAATGTTTATACCAAAGCCCCAAGTGGTGGACCATTGGTACAACATGCGCTTCCTGCTATGCTTCAAATGTATCACCAAGAAAAGATCAGTTTAGAGAAAATAGTAGAAAAAATGTGTCATAATCCTGCTATTTTATATCAAATTGAAAAGCGTGGATTTATAAGAGAAGGTTATAAGGCAGATTTGGTATTGGTAGATCTTAACTCTCCATGGGCAGTTCAGCCAAATAACATTCTTTACAAATGTGGTTGGTCTCCTTTTGAAGGAGTAACCTTTAAGTCTAGAATTACTCACACATTTGTAAACGGAAGATTGGTCTATAAGAATTTTCAGGTTTTACCATTCTCTAGCGGTGCAGAACAATTAACTTTTGATAGAAATTAAAATGAAATATCTGGTTTTGATATTTGCTTTGTTTATGCTCTCTTGCCAGAGTGTTGAGAAAATGAAAAAACCAGATAATTTGATCTCTGAAGATAAAATGGTGGAGGTTTTAACAGATCTAGTTCTTTTAAATTCTGCCAAAAATTATAACAGACGTATTCTTGAAGAAACGGGAATAAAGGTTAACTCATATCTTTATGAGAAACACGGTATAGATAGCCTTCAATTAGCACAGAGCACGCAGTATTATGCAGATGATGCATCAAAGCTTGATAAGATCTATAGAACCGTTAAAGATACCTTAGAAGCTAGAAAAAGCATTCTCGAGAAAATTAGAGAAGAAGAAGTGCGAATTCAGGATTCTATAAGGGAAGCAGATGTGAAAGCTTTGCAAGATTCTTTGAACTTGAAAGATAAAAAGATGGATTCTCTATTGATAAAAAAGAATTTGAATGAGAAGCTTCCAAAATCTATCAAATCATCTCAGAAAAAAGACAGTATAATTTAGGTTAGCGATTCTTGTCTAATAAATAAAAACTACTGGTCTCTTCAATTACCTTTTGAATAGGAGTGTATTCAAAATTAAGTTCTCGCTTACTTTTCTCATTTTCATAATAAGAAGCTTCAAATAGAGCTTTGTGGTCTCTACTAGACAACTGTCTTTTCATTCCAAAAAAAGTGTTTCCTATACTTTGAAATATCCATCCTATTGTGACCATCCAAGGATTTAATTCTATTTTAGGAGGTGTTTTTTTAAGGCTTTTAGCTACATAATCTAAAACTTCTCTAAAGCTTAAGTTTTCTGAAACTGCAATAAAATGTTCATTGCTTATACTTGAGTCCATTGCTTTTATGCTTAGCTTAACTACATCTTTAACCCCTACGAAACCGGTAACTTTTGGGAAATGATAATTTAAACCTTTAGCTACTCTTTTGAATAATAAGCCACTGGCATCGTTCCAAAATCCCGGCCCGATAATAACACCTGGGTTTATAATAATAACAGGTAGACTTTCTTGAGATGCTCTCCACACTTCAATTTCTGCACCGTGTTTTGAAATAGCATATTCTGAATGATATTTTTCTGGATACCAGGTAAAGTTTTCTGAGATCTTAGTTCCACCAAGTTCTAGATCTAAGGTGGAAATAGAACTTATATAACACAATTTTTCAATTTTATAGGAGATTGCTAGATTCACAATATTAGCAGTTCCTGTGATATTAGTCTTTCTAAGTTCTTTTGAGTTTGATGAATCAAAAGAGATCATCGCAGCACAATGGTAAACTTGTATAATATCTTGAAATGCTATACTTAGAGCGGGAATATCATTTAGATCTGCTTCTACCCATTCTATTTGGTCATAGAAGGAGGTAGCAACAGCACTTTCATGATAGTAGGAGAAAATTTTGTGAACAGCTTTTAGATCGCTGTCTTTTCTATGTGTAGCTCTTACTTTCTTGCCAGATTCTAGCAATTTTAATAGTAAGTGCGATCCAACCAAACCTGTTCCTCCAGTAACTAAAATCATAAGGTAAATATAGCCATTTCAGCTTAGGAAAAAACGTAGTTTATGGTATCTTTACGGCTGTTTTAGTACAAAAATATATGATGATCAAGAATTTTGTTGAAGAACTTACTTGGAGGGGAATGCTTCACGATACCATGCCCGGAGCAGAAGAACACTTAAATCAAACTATGAGATCTGCGTATATAGGATTTGATCCTACTGCCGATTCATTACATATAGGAAATCTAGTGCCAATTATGTTGCTAGCTCATTTTCAAAGATGCGGTCATAAACCTTTTGCCTTGGTAGGAGGAGCTACAGGAATGATTGGAGATCCATCAGGAAAATCTAATGAGCGTAATCTGCTTGATGAGAAAACGCTGAGACATAATCAAGAATGTGTAAAAAATCAGTTATCTCAATTTTTAGATTTTTCATCTGGTGTTAAGAATGAAGCAACTTTGGTGAATAATTACGATTGGATGAAGAACATTTCATTCCTTGAATTTATCCGCGATGTTGGAAAGCATATTACGGTTAATTATATGATGGCTAAAGACTCTGTGAAGAACAGACTTTCTGGAGAAGCTACAGAAGGAATGTCTTTTACAGAATTTACCTATCAATTGGTGCAAGGTTATGATTTCTTGCATTTATATAAGAACGAAGATTGTACCCTGCAAATGGGAGGGAGTGACCAATGGGGAAATATCACCACGGGAACCGAACTTATTAGAAGAGTTGCAGGAGGAAAAGGTTTTGCTTTAACCTGCCCGTTAATTACCAAGAGTGATGGTAGTAAGTTTGGAAAGAGTGAAGGAGGGAATATCTGGTTGGATGCAAACAGAACATCACCTTATAAATTCTACCAATATTGGCTAAATACCAGTGATGAAGATGCCGAAAAATACATCAAGATCTTTACGTTCTTAGATCAGGAAACTATAGAAAACTTGGTAAAAGAGCACAAAGAAACACCACATTTAAGATTGCTTCAGAAAAGATTGGCAGAAGAAGTTACAGTTACTGTACACAGCCAAGAAGAATTGGAGAATGCTGTAAAAGCTTCTGAAGTTCTCTTCGGAAAAAGTACCGCTGATGATCTTAAAAAACTAAATGAAGCTACTTTCTTAGATGTTTTTGAAGGAGTTCCGCAAGCAGAAATTTCTCGAGCAGATATTGAAGCAGGATTAGATATGATTGCCGCTCTTGCTGCCAAAACAGATTTTCTGAAGTCTAATGGCGAAGCAAGAAGAGCTTTAAAAGAGAATTCTGTTTCTGTAAATAAAGAAAAAGTAGGTGAAGATTATATGATTACTACTTCAGATCTTATTAATGATAAGTATGTGATTATTAATAAAGGAAAGAAAAATACTTATATTGTAAGAGTTGTGTAAATTACAAAACCCCTTTAATCGAGAGATATAAAGGGGTTTGCAACTAACTAACCAATCTAATATGAAAAAACTTCATTTAGCTGTAAACAAAAACCTAACCAAAAATTATGTTTACAATTATTAGTTCGAAGAAATTTCAATTAATTACAGTATTAAGAAAATAATAACAGCTTTTTTTAATTAAAACTGTTTTCGCTTTAAAAGTTTTAAAGCACCATTAGATTACAGCCTCTAATATCGCTGTTGTCAAACCTTCCAAGGATCTCTATAGTTTCATCTTTCTGAATTTTACCTAGGTCTTGGGTGGCAATAAAAGAGCAAGAATTAATATTGGCAAGATCAATCACATTTATACCTCCGGTTTTACCTTCCGCTAGATAGGAAAGTGCGTCTTCTGGATCTCTAATTAAGATCTTCATCCATGGCGGACAGGCGAAAACTCCGTTTCTATTAGAATAGGCTTGAGATAAAAGTTCAGTCATTCCATATTCACTATGAATGGTTGGAACTCCAAATCCATCAGAAAGAATTTTGTGTAGCTCTTCGCGTATCATTTCCTTTCTTCTACCTTTCATTCCTCCTGTTTCCATTACAATGGTGTTGTTGAGGTTGAATTTATAATTTTCAACAAGATCTAAGAGCGCAAAAGAAACTCCAATTAATAGCACTTTTTGGCCAGAACTGTCTAGTTCTATTAAATTCTGTTTAAGTTCCTCTAAATTATCAAGATAAAATCCGCTTACGGGATGTTTACTGGCTTTTATTAAATGGTCTGCCATATAAATTAGCGAAGATCCATCTCGCTCTAGATAGGAGGGAAGTAAAGCTAAAACCGCATAATCTTCTATATCTCCATAAAATTTCTCGAATGTCTTATTGAAACTATCTTCATAAAGCTCAAGTTCTGTTACGTAATGTTTACTAGTATTGCTACCTGTAGTTCCGCTGCTGGTAAAAGTCTTTTGAATTTCATCTTCTGAAGAAAGTATAGTTTCAGTCTTAAAGAAATTTATAGGTAAAAAGGGAATTTGATCAATTTGGGTGACCTTTTCAGGATCTGTTTTTAGAAGCTTACAGAATTTTTGATACACCTTATTATTTTCATATTGAAAATTAAAAACTTCTAAAGCGATCTGTCTAAAATCTTCATCAGAAGCGATAGAGAAAATCTTGTTCTTATTCATATAGCTCTATTTTCACAAGGCCACAAAGGTAGAAATAAAAAAAGCTTCCATAATTGGAAGCTTGATAAGTTATATTGAAAAGTAATTACCTGACTACTAATTTTCGAGTAGCTTGTTCATTACCTTCTTTAATTTTTAAGATATATATTCCCGGTGTTAATTCTGAAACATCCAATTCTCTTCCATTTAAACGTGCAATTAAAACTTTTTTCCCCAGTACATTGTAGACTTCTATCTCTTTAGTATTGTTATTATCTGAAGTGATATATACTTTACTTCCGGTAACAGGGTTAGGGTAAATGGAAAGGCCAGAAATAGGTTTTTCCTGCGAATATGCAGGCAGACTAGTGCTTTGAGCCGATGTCAGATTACTGAACAGCAAAAAACAAACCAATAAAAAGCTAAAAATGTAATGCTGTTTCATACTTTTTGGGTGTGGTTAATACAAACTTACAATATTTATTCCAAAAATGATACCAACTTATTGTGTGGATAGTGTTAAAATATGAAGTTAAAAGTGCTAATTTTTTTAAATGAAAAAAGCGGGCTTTTTAGCCCGCTTTTAAAATTCAAATTATGTGTTGCAAATTTATTATAATCTAGCGTCAATCCAGTTCCAACCAGAGATATCAACTTTGGTTCCCAAAGAATAATCTGCATCTAAAACTGCCGTTGCTCCTTCAATTTTTACATTAGTTAATGCACCGCTATCTTTCATGTCGATATTAGTATCATATCCTTCTAAGTAAAGATTTGTTAGAGATGCTCCAGATTCTTTTTTGAATTGAAGTGCTATACCACCGGTAGTAGAAATAGCAGTAAAGTTTATAAGTTTTGGGTCATTGTTAAGTCCGTCACCTTCAACAGCAGTAGAGAAACCTTCAATGGTATGTTTTACATAAACATTAGTAACAGATCCGCTCCATCCTTCAGTCCAGTCTACTGCATCATCTTCATTATTTTCAAAATAAAGGTTGGTTGCAGAAACAGCTCCACCAAAGAATTCAACTCCATCATCAGATCCATTGATAACTGCAATGTTTTCAACTACAGTTCCAGAACCTACAGAGTAGAATGAAACTCCGTTATATTGAGATTCAGCATTAATTTGAGCTCCGGTTCCAATAATCACTAAGTTCTTGATACTTCCAGAACTATCTGCATTATCTGTACCTCCGTAAACAAATCCACCAACTTCTGCTACAGCTCCTACACCTTCTGTAGTTACAGCTTTTCCAACTAAGGTTAATCCACCCCAGTCTCCAGGTTGTGCGTTTACAGAAGACATAATTACCGGTTTAGCTTCAGTTCCTTGTATGTCTATTTTCCCTCCTCTTAAAACTGCGATGTAAACATCTGTTCCGCCATCACGAGCAGTGATCTTAGTTCCTGCAGGAATTGTAAGTTTTGCACCATCTTGAACAATGTAAGATGAAGTTAACTCATAAGCCACATTAGCATCTAAAGTTACATTTCCAGTAACTGTACCTTGTAATATAGTTGCATCTACGCTTGCTCTGTTGTTAATCCAATCAAAAGAATTTACATCTACAGTTGCAGGAGTGGTATAACTAAGTGCTGGATCTCCAATTTCTCCATCTAAAATTACGTTGCTTAAAGCACCATTATCTTTCATGTCTACAGAAGTATCATATCCTGTAAGAGAAAGACCTGTAATAGTTGCTCCAGATTCTTTTTTGAATTGTAAAGCAGTTCCTCCAGTTGTAGAAACAGAAGTAAAGTTTACAAGTTTTGGGTTGTTGTTAAAACCATCTGCTTCTAATGCAGTTGAAAAACCTTCTATAGTGTGAAGGGAGTAAGCGTTTGTAACAGTTCCGCTCCAACCTTCAGTCCAGTCTATAGCATCATCTTCGTTATTTTCTAGATACATGTTGGTAACAGAAACTGCACCTCCAAAAAATTCTACTCCATCATCTGCTCCATTAATTAAAGCAACATTGTTTATAGAAGTTCCAGAACCAACAGAATATAAAGTAAGTCCGTTGTACTGAGATTCAGCATTAATTTGTGCTCCAGCACCTTCAATAACTAAGTAGTTAATAGAACCAGAATTATCTGTGTTGTCTGTTCCTCCATAGATAAATCCACCTACTTCAGCTTTAGCATCTACACCTTCTGTTGTAATTCCTTTACCTAAAAGAAGTAAACCACCCCAGTCTCCCGCAGCAGCATTTACTGAGGTCATAATTACAGGATTGTTACGTGTTCCATTTACAGCAATTTGAGCACCTTTTTGAATAGCGATGTAAACTTCTGTACCTGCATCTGCAGTTATTTTTGTTCCGGCAGGAATAGTTAATGTTGCTCCGGAAAGCACATTTAACTGTCCTGTTAATTTGTAAGAAACTGAAGAATCTAATGTTAAGTCTGATTCTATATTTCCTTTTAATTCGTTGTTAACGGGAGCAGGATTTTCTCCTCCATTAGGATCGATGATATTACTATCATCTGTACTACAACTTGAGAACGTAAGTCCGCAAGCTAAAGCGAAAAGTACTGAAAAACTTCTGAATGTTTTCTTCATGGTTTTTGATTTAAATTAAATATTTAGTGGTTAATAATAGACAATGGTTATATGTCTTAGAAGCTATATTTAACTCCTAATTTTAAAACTGTTCCCGTAGTATAAGATCTCACTGTTTGTGTAGTCTCAACTCCTGTGGTACTAGGTCTTACTTTCTGAGTTCTTCTAATCTCAGGATTTAGTAGATTTTTTCCGCTTAGGGAAACATTAAAATGTTGTCCTAGATCTTTAGAAAGATTAGCGTCAAGGCTTACAAAACCTTTTTCTATAATAGCATCGTTGTAGAATGTTTCACTTTCGGTCTGAATTTCAGGAGCTCCCAATGCAAATATTTTATCTGATGCATAATTGGCAGTTAAGCTAGCATTAAATTCATTTTCTTTATTGTCTGAAAAGTTAAGAGAAGAATTCAAGATCCAATCTGAAGCACCTTGCAATCCGGTTTCAGTTAATCCTTTATATCTAAATGTTCTAATGAAGTTTCCGTTAGCATCTACAGTTTCCTTAAGATCTTGTGTATGCCACATTTTTGAAGCATTAAAGGTAAAATCAAGGTCTACATCAGATTGAATAAGTCCCATTCTTGTTTCTAATTCCAATCCGTAGATCTCTGCTTTATCTCCAGAGTTAAAGAAAGAGAAGATCCCTGCTGAGCCTCTATCTTGTACTTTGTTGATTGGGTCTTCAATTCTCTTATAAAATCCAGTTAAAGAGATAAGCTCTTTAGCTGTTGGGAAGAATTCATATTTAAGGTCTAAATTGTAGTTAGTAGAAGCTTGTAAATCTGGATTACCTCTAATAACCTGTCCTGTTTGAGATACATACTCAAAGGGAGCAAATTCTTTAAATTCAGGTAATGTTAGTGTTTTACTAGTTGCTAATCTTAAGTTGGTCTTATCACTTAAAGCATAACGTACATTTAAGCTTGGGTAAAAATTATCTTTAGCGATTTCAGATCTACCAATACGTCCAGGAATGTTACCAACATTGTAAACAGTATAAAGGTTGTCATTTTGGTAACGCACTCCTAAGTTCACATTGAATTTATTGATCTCGTAATTTGCACTAACAAATCCTGCAGAAGATTCTAAAGTTGCAGCGTAACGGTCTGGCTGTAATCTATTAATAATTAAAGAACCATTATTGAAATTTGAAGGTGTAAAGATGTCTGAAATATTGTCTATTGAACTTGGGTTTAACAAGTTGGTAGAGCGCTCTTCAACTCCTAAGAATTGAGAAACAAAATCTCTTTGTTTGTTTCTGTAATTTCCTCCTACTGTAACGCTTAATTTTTGAGAGTCTTCATTGATTAATGTCATTTTATCTGAAAGCAAGCCATTAAATTCTTCATCGTTTATTGCTTGTCCGGATTTTCTTTGTTGAAAACCACCATTTCTTCCTAATTGAACCAGATTCTCATCAAAGTTAACTTCATTTCTAATTCTGTTAGGCTCATCTGCATCTACTCTGTTATATCCAATTGCCCAATCAAGCTCATTCTTTTCGGTAATATTATGGTTACCGGTTAATTGATTGATCCAAAGACGAGTTTGTTTGATATTCTGGTCTCTAATAAATTGAGATAAACCTTCACTTGGAGCAGTTTCTTCAAAAATAGTTCCTTCACCATTTCTACCACCTTCATATACTTCATCTGTAAGTTTGTTTATGAAAAGGCTGGTTGCAGTAACTTTATTATTGTCATTAAATCTATATGCAAGAGTTGCCAATCCAGTAGTGTTCACAGATTTTGAGAAAATCTCTGCATCTGTAATAGAATCGTTTATAAAGTTTGCTCTAAACTCTCTAAAAACTCCTTGTTTATATTCAAAATTGGTAGTTTGAGATCCGGAAAGAAAAATATCTAATTTGTCTCCAATTCTTTTTCCACCACTAATAGAATATCCTGTGTTAACTGGAAGGTTTACCACTTCAGGGCTCCAGCTTTGATTGATGATAGTTTCTCTAGGAGAAAGTTTTTTAGAATAGAATCCTAAAGTAATATCATCTGAATTTGGAGAAACTTTAAAGTTATTTCCAACTCCACTTTGTATCGCATTGGTATTTATACCTCCTTCTACTCCAAGAGTTAATTCTTCAGAACCTCTTAATCCTCTAGAGCTAATATCTATATTTCCTGAAGCTTGATCTGCAGAGCTAGAAGTAGCGTAGGTTTTACTGATGCTTACATTTTGAATAACCTTGGTTGGGAACAATCCAAGATCTATATTCTTGCGTTCTACGTCATCTGAAGGGATTGGAAGTCCGTTCATTGTAGTATATAAGTAACGATCTCCTAATCCACGTACAAAAATATCTCCGGAGGCTTGACTAGAAGTAACACCAGAAATTTTTGTAGTAGCTGCAGCAGCATCAGAAACACCCATTTTGGCTAATTCTTGTGCTCCGATGCTTTCCTTAATTTCTACCGCTCCTTTTTGCTCTAATAATAAAGCAACTTCAGAATCTCTTCTTGAAACAGTTTTTATTACAACCTCATCTAAAGATGCTGCGCTTGCTCCTAATGCTGTATTAACCTCGGTTACTTTTCCGGCAACTACAACCACGTTTGGAACGTCTAAAGTTTCATATCCTATAAAACTAAAACTTACAGTATAAGTTCCAGGCGCAAGGTTTTCTAATACGTATAATCCATCAAAATCTGAAGTGGTACCGGTAGAAGTTCCTTTTATAATAACATTTGCAAAAGGAAGTGGTTCCCCATTCATTTCCTTATCAGAAAGTTTACCTGCAATAGATCCGGTTGTAGCCGGTTCTTGTGCTTGCACGATTCCAACAAATAAAAGGGCGATAACTAATAAAAAATTCTTCATTTAATTCTCTTTGTTTCTATGCCGCAAATTAACGTGCTTAATTCCAACTGAAACTTACCTTAACTTTAACATTGGGTTAATGAGAGGGGTTGGAATGTTATCTTAAAGTTTATAAAAGCCTACATTTATAGGGAAGTGATAATTCAACTAAAAATTTGAATTATGGTGAAGTATAAATTACACGGGTGATGAGGGAAGATTTTGCTAATATTCATTGTTAACTCATTGTTACCTGATGTAAAGTTGAGCAGAATTCGCTAAATCAATAATATGATTACTTTTGTATAGAACTGATCTTAAAACACCTTTATGAAGAAAAAAGATATTACTATTCTGCTGGTTGATGACGAACCGGATATTTTGGAAATTGTTGGATACAATCTTTCCTCTGAAGGGTATAATGTTATTACTGCTGAAAATGGAGCTCAGGCAGTGAAACTAGCCAAAAAGAAAAAGCCTCATTTAATAATTTTAGATGTAATGATGCCGGAGATGGATGGGATAGAGGCATGTGAGCAAATTAGAAAGATTCCGGAGTTAGGAGAGACTATAATTACCTTCCTTACTGCCAGAGGCGAAGACTATTCTCAAATGGCTGGATTTGATGCCGGTGCAGACGATTATATAACCAAACCTATCAAACCTAAGGTCTTGGTAAGTAAGGTAAAAGCATTGCTTAGACGATTTAAAGAAACCGAATCTACTTCTAATATTGTTACCATTGGAAATTTGGTGATCAATAGAGATGAATATAAGATCATGAAAGATGATGAAGAGCTTATTTTACCTAGAAAAGAATTTGAACTTTTATCTTTATTAGCTTCTAAACCCGGAAAAGTATTTAAAAGAGAAGAAATTCTTGATAAAGTTTGGGGTAATGAGGTTGTGGTTGGCGGTAGAACTATAGATGTTCATATTAGAAAATTAAGAGAAAAGATTGGTGATGATAGTTTTAAGACCGTAAAAGGGGTAGGTTATAAGTTTGTAATTTAATGTCTAAAACCTTTAAAAGATCATATAAGTTTGCGATAAAAACATCGCTTTACATCACTATTTTTTTAATGCTCTTAATGAGTATTTTCTTATATATCATGCACGATTTCCAGTTAGTGCCGGTATTATTATTTGCAGTAGCTTGTTATTTGTTTTCCTTTTTTATCATTCAATACAGAGTAGAGAATTTTATCTATAAAAGAGTTAAGAAGATCTACGATAATGTTACTCTATTAGAAGCTTCTACTCTCAGGCCAAATCAGATCACCACAGATATGGCAACGCTTACCAAAGAGGTAGAAAAGTTTGCGGAAGATAAAAAACTGGAAATTGAAACCCTGAAGATTCGTGAAACTTATAGAAAAGAATTTATGGGAAATGTTTCTCATGAATTAAAGACGCCTCTGTTTACCGTTCAAGGATATATACTTACGCTGTTAGACGGCGCCCATAAAGACAAAGCGATACGTAAAAAATATCTGGAGCGTGCGAGTAAAGGAGTAGAAAGGTTGATCTATATAGTTAAAGATCTAGATATGATCACCAAACTTGAAACCGGTGATCTGCATTTGCATATCGAGAATTTTAATATAGTAGAGCTGGTTCAGAATTCTTTCGATCTTTTAGAAATGAAAGCTGCCAAGAAAAATATCACGCTAACCTTCGATATTGAATATCAAAAACCAATATGGGTTTATGCAGATAAGGAGCGAATTCAGCAGGTAATTACCAATTTGGTAGTGAACTCCATAAAATACGGTAAAAAGGGTGGAACTACAGAGATTAGCGTGGAAAATCTTATAAAAAATAAGGTGATCGTAAGAGTTACAGATAATGGGGAAGGAATTGAAAAAGCTAATATTCCAAGACTTTTTGAACGATTTTACCGAGTAGATAAAAGTGGTTCCAGAAAAGAAGGTGGTTCCGGTTTAGGACTTTCTATTGTTAAGCATATTATTGAAGCCCATAATGAGAAGATCTATGTAGAAAGTGTATTTGGAGTAGGTAGTGAATTTTCATTCACCCTTGAAAAGAGTAAAGAAACTACTAAATTCATCGCTGCAGTCGAAGCCGATTAATCCCCTATAATCTTCATTATTTTTCAACATTTCTAAGCTGAAATCTTTCTGAGCACAACTGTTTGCTAACTTTAGTTTTTTTAATCTTTTCGCTAAATATTCCTGTTCTGGTTGTCCGGGGGTTGGTATGAAAAATGCTTTTTTTCCAAGTTTTGCTAGATCTAATATGGTAGTATAACCAGATCTTGAAATTACAAGTTTAGAACTGTTTAAGAAGCTTTCTAATTCTGCAGATTGCATAAAGTTGTAAATAGTAATATTCCCTATTTTATCAATTTTTTGTTCTTTTTCTATTATTCCTCTTACTATAACTACATTTCCATCATAGGCTTTACATTCTTTTAGCAATTTATCTTCCAGTATACTGCGTTGAGGTTCCGGGCCCGATAAAATGATAAAAATATCTGTAGTTTTTTCTAATTTCTGATGCTTAACTCGGCTTATTATTCCAAGGTATTTTATATTCAATTTTGAGGTTTTCAGGTGGCCTAATTTTCCGCTAAGATTGGAATTTCCTTCAGTGTCCGGAACCCAGCATTCATCATAATTTTCTATATATTTCTGCTGAATCTTACTGCTAATTGGGCTTGTGGCACCAGATAAAACATTCAATTGATGGGTTATAAATACCGAAGGAATCTTTTTTGAATAAACTCCCCATCTATTATCTGATATTATGCCATCAATTTTATAATCATCAATTAGGGCTGTGGTTATTCTATTTTCTTCAGCAATGGTTTTTAAAATATGAGAGGTTTGAGTCAACATTTTTAAACTGAAAAAAGCAGCAGTTCTGGAGTAACTAATATTATAGGAAGGGAGTTTGAAAGATGGTAAGTAAGGAAACTCTTTATTTAATAATTCTAATGCAACCCCATCTGAAGCCAAAAGAACTTCAAAATGATTTTCTTCCAATTCTTTAATTATAGGAATACTTCTGGTAGCATGGCCAAGTCCCCAGTTAAGTGCCGCTACTAAGATCTTTTTTTTTGCCATATACAAATATAGAAAACACTTTTTCTTAAGCTAATAGGCGTCAAGCTATCCTTAAACAAAAATGCTTCAAAAGGTTTTTAGGGTGTTCTCCTTGATTTTAGCTAATTTTGCCGAAATATTTAGTACCAGTGGGGAGTAAAAATAAACTCAAAAGATTTAGAGAGAACGAGCAGTTTTCTAATGTTATTCAACCTTCAAGAGAAGAAATTACAGATGCTATTTACCCTTTAAAAGGTAACTGGAAGTCAGATTTCTTTAAGAATGAGAACCCTATAGTTTTAGAATTGGGTTGTGGAAAAGGTGAATATAGCGTTGCTTTGGCTCAAGCTTATCCTGAAAAGAACTTTATCGGGATAGATATTAAAGGGGCAAGATTTTGGAGAGGTGCTAAAACTGCATTGGAAGATGAGCTTAATAATGTAGGATTTATTCGTACTCAAATAGAGCTTATAGATCAGCTTTTTGCAGAAAATGAGGTAGATGAGATCTGGATCACATTTCCAGATCCGCAAATAAAATATAAAAGAACCAAGCATAGATTGACCAATTCAGAATTTCTTCAGAAATATAAACTTATCCTCAAGCCCGAAGGGATGGTTAATTTAAAGACAGATTCAGAGTTTATGCATGGTTATACGTTAGGTTTGCTACACGGGGAAGGTCATGAAATTATACAGGCTAATCATGACGTTTATAAAAATGTATATTCGCCAAAGGAAGTTGTTGGTATACAGACTTTCTATGAAAAACAGTATCTTGAGCAAGGGAAGCCTATAACCTTTATTCAATTTAAGATAAAATAGCATTTTGGAGGAAACAAAAATTTTCCTAATTACTTATATTGCAGCACTTCTAGGAGTAGTTCCTCCGGGACTTGTAAACATGACCGTTGCTAAAACCTGTTTAGAGCAGGGCAAGAAAAGCGGATTATATGTTGCAGCCGGAGCCTCTTTTGTGGTTATATTTCAGGCTTTGATCGCTATTTTATTGGTGAAATATATTTTTAATAATCCTTTTGTTACAAACGTCTTACTACGAGCTGGATTAGTGATCTTTTTATTGTTAACAGTTTATTTCTACATTCAGGCAAGAAGAGGAACTCAAATGGAAAAACATTCTAAAAAAGCAAATACCAATAGTATCTTTAAAGGAGTATTGGTAGCAGTATTAAATGTGTTTCCTATTCCTTTTTTCTGTGCTCTCGCCGCGGGTTTAAATATTGGTGGAGATGTAGATTACCATATCACTTTTATTATTCTTTTTGTTCTTGCCGCTTCTTTAGGAACTTTTACTACACTATATTTTTACGTTGTGTCCTTTTTGAAGATTGAAGAGAAAACAGAAATGTTCAGCAAATATTCCAATTATTTTATGGCTGCACTAATGCTTGTTTTAGTTATTATTACCTGTGTTAGGTTATTCATCAACTAAATGACAACTGAAAAAAGCTTTTTTGAAAAGGTGTATGAAGTTGTAAGGTTAATTCCTGAGGGCCGAGTAACTTCCTATGGAGCTATTGCTAGGTATCTGGGTTCGGCAAAAAGTGCTAGAGTGGTAGGTTATGCTATGAATAATTCTCATGATATGGATGATATTCCTGCGCAAAGAGTGGTAAACAGATTTGGATTACTCACCGGGAAACATCATTTTGGTGGTACTTCTGCAATGCAACAACTATTGGAAGCAGAGGGTATTAAAGTGAAAGAGAATCAGATTCTAAATTTTAAAGAGATATTGTGGGATCCAAACGTTGAATTACCGCCATATCGGGAATAAATACGGATTAAATCTGTTTATAATTTCAGCTTATAATTCCATCAATCAATTATCTGTAAATTCTTCGAATTCTTAGGTTTTACTCTTATATTTGCATTTTAGAATCAGTCTACATAAGAGGCTGAAATTGAAACAAATCAGCATGAAATTAGATCGAAAAGATATACTTGCCGCTTTAGAAACTATCACGGTTTCCGGAGAAGGTAAAAACATGGTAGAGAGCGGAGCCGTTCAAAATATAATGACCTTTGGAGATGAGGTAGTTGTAGACGTAGTTTTAACTACGCCAGCACTTCACATTAAAAAAAGAGCTGAAGTAGATATCATGAAAGCTATTCATGAAAAAGTTTATGAAAAAGCGAAAGTAAAGGTTAACATTAAAGTTGAAGCTCCGGAAAAAACTGAAATCAAAGGAAAATCTATTCCGGGAATCAGTAATATTATTGCAGTAGCCTCTGGAAAAGGAGGAGTTGGAAAATCGACTGTAACTGCAAATTTAGCTGTTACATTAAGTAAAATGGGCTTTAAAGTAGGAGTGTTAGATGCCGATATTTATGGACCATCTATGCCGTTGATGTTTGATGTGGAAGCAGAAAGACCACTTTCTGTAAATGTAGATGGGAAATCTAAAATGAAGCCTGTAGAAAATTATGGAGTAAAAATGCTTTCAATAGGATTTTTTACAAAACCAAATCAGGCTGTAGTCTGGAGAGGACCAATGGCTGCAAAAGCTTTAAACCAGATGATATTTGATGCCGCTTGGGGAGAATTAGATTTTATGTTGATAGATCTTCCTCCGGGAACAGGTGACATTCACTTATCTATCATGCAATCTTTACCAATTACAGGTGCTGTAATTGTAAGCACACCGCAAACCGTTGCTTTAGCTGATGCTAAAAAAGGAGTAGCGATGTTTCAGCAAGAAAGTATAAACGTGCCTGTTTTAGGAATTATAGAAAATATGGCCTACTTTACTCCTGAAGAATTACCGGAAAATAAATACTTCATTTTTGGACAAGGCGGAGCTAAACATTTAGCTGAAGACCTTAATGTGCCATTTTTAGGAGAACTTCCTTTAGTTCAGAGCATAAGAGAAGCTGGAGATATTGGTAGACCTGCAGCCTTACAAACGGCTACACCGCTTGAAGATGCTTTTGAAGAGATCACCAGAAATGTAGTTCAAGAAACGGTAAATAGAAACAAAAGTATTCCTCCAACCGAAGCTATAAAAATCACTACCATGGCGGGATGTAGTGCGGTTAAAAAGAAATAAATGACTAGCGAAGAAATTAGATTGAATGTTGAAAAAGCCTTGGATGAAATTCGTCCATTCTTACAGAGCGATGGGGGAGATATTTCCTTGGTATCTATAGAAGATGGTAAATTGGTAAAAGTTCAGTTAGAAGGTGCTTGTGTAGGATGTCATGTAAATCAAATGACTTTAAAGTCTGGAGTAGAAATGACTATTAAAAAATATGTACCGCAGATAGAGCAAGTTGTAAACATTGAAAGTTAGTACACTTTTTTACTACTAACTCTCTATGCAAATTGAAAGAGAATGATTAAAACAGATATTTTGATTATTGGTGCAGGTCCAACAGGGCTATTCACCGTTTTTGAAGCCGGATTATTAAAATTAAAATGCCATTTGATTGATGCCTTGCCTCAACCTGGAGGTCAATGTTCAGAGATCTATCCTAAAAAGCCAATTTATGATATTCCCGGTTTTCCGGAAGTCTTGGCAGGAGATCTTGTAACCAATCTTATGGAACAGATAAAACCCTTTAGCCCAGGATTTACTTTGGGAGAAAGAGCTGAAACCTTAGAAAAACAAGAAGATGGAACTTTTATAGTTACTTCTTCCAGAGGTACAAAACATCAAGCTCCTGTGGTAGTAATTGCTGGAGGGCTAGGAAGTTTTGAACCTAGAAAACCACCTATTGCTTCTATTGGAAAATATGAAGATAAAGGAGTTTCATACATAATTAAAGATCCTGAAGTTTACAGAGATAAAAGTGTGGTTATTGCCGGAGGTGGAGATTCTGCTTTAGACTGGTCTATTTACCTAGCCGGAATTGCTAAAGATGTTTCCTTGGTTCATAGAAGAAAAGATTTTAGAGGAGCTTTAGATTCTGTTGAAAAAGTGGAAGAATTATCTAAAATTGGTAAGATCAATTTAATTACAGAAGCTGAAGTTGTAGACCTTAAAGGTGAAGATCATTTAGATTCAGTAGTAATTAGACATAAAGGTCAGGCTTCAGATGAAGAAGTTAAACCTACAGATCATTTTATTCCGTTGTTCGGACTTTCCCCTAAGCTTGGTCCTATTGGAGACTGGGGATTAGAAATTGAAAAAAATGCAATAAAGGTTGATAATACTTATGATTATCAAACCAATATTCCAGGAGTTTATGCTATTGGAGATGTTAATACATATCCTGGAAAGCTAAAATTGATTCTTTGTGGTTTTCATGAAGCTGCTATTATGTGTCAAAGTGCTTATCAAAGAATTAATCCTGATAAAAAGTATGTAATGAAATACACTACCGTGAGTGGTGTTAGCGGTTTTGATGGTTCTAAGAAAGAAGCAAAACGCGAAGTTGTAAAAAGTATAAATTAAGATCAATCACCTCATTAAATTTCACGATTTAATGAGGTTCTTTTTTATAAGAATATGTCAGATATTAAAATTACGATTATAGATAGAGAAGGAGAAGCTCACGTGGTGGATGCTCCAACAGACATGAATATGAACTTGATGGAAATAGTTCGTTCTTACGAGCTAGCTCCAGAAGGTACTATTGGAATATGTGGTGGAATGGCGATGTGCGCTTCTTGCCAATGTTATGTTTTGAGTAATCATGAAAATGTACTTCCTGAAAAAAGCTATGAAGAAGAAGATATGCTGGATCAGGCATTTTTTGTGCAAGATAATAGTAGATTGGGTTGCCAAATACATATGAAGCCAGAATTGGAAGGTCTTGAGGTAAAATTAGCTCCACAATCTACCTAAGAAAATTAATAAGTCTTCAAATTAATCAAAGAAAACCAAAAATTCTTTTTTTCTTTACCTTGCATCATAGCTATTGTAATTCCTGGTAATGATAAGAATATTAATAATCCTCTTTCTATTCAATTTTACTGCCTCTGCCCAAGAGATCAGTCCGTACTTCAAAAATTACAGCAAACAAGATTATAAAGGAGAAAATACCAACTGGGATATTTCTCAAAACTCTGAAGGCACTATCTTCATAGCCAACGGCACTAATTTACTTACTTTTAATGGTGATTTTTGGCAGAAATACAAGTTACCAAATCCTTTTACTATTAGATCTGTAGAGGTAATTAATGATACCATTTACACGGGTTCTTATCATGAGTTTGGCTATTGGTTAAAAGATGAAAAGAATAGATTAAACTACACTTCCTTAAGTTCTTCTATTGCTCCCGCAAATTTTGATAATGATGAGATCTGGAAGATTATCAATTTTAATAACGATATTTTCTTTCAATCCTTCGGAAAGCTTTATGTCTACCATAAAAATAGTCGTGAGATAGAAATTATTCCGTTTGGAAATATCTCTGCAGTGTATAGTTTTTATATTGATGATGCTCTTTATATCACTACCAAAAATAATGGACTTTACAAGCTGAAGGGTAAGAATGTAGAATTTATAGATTGGAGTAAACCGCTTCAGAATTTTACAATTCAAAGTCTGGTTCCCTTTAATAATGGGTTACTTATAGCAACTCAGCTTAATGGACTTTTCTTCTATAAAGATGGAAATTTGAAAAAGTGGAGTTCTGCTTTAGATTCAAAATTTGAAAATCTTGAGATCAATAATTTAAAGATCGTAGATGGATTTGTTTGCATAGGAACCATTAATAATGGCCTTTTGGTACTAGACACCGATGGGAATTATAAATATGTTTTTAATAAGAAGAACGGTTTTGAAAATAACACAGTAATAAGACAATTTGTTGATAAGGATAGTAATCTGTGGTTAGCCTTAGACAATGGCTTGAGCAAGATACATCTGTCTAAACAAATGTTCGCTTTTAATGATAAATCTGGAGCTTTAGGTACTGTTTATTCTGTGTTGGCTGATAATGATCGACTTATTTTAGGATCGAACCATGGTATCTTCTATTTAAAAGATGGTTCCCTTCAGTTTCTGAATTCATCTAATGGTCAGGTTTGGAACCTTACTAAGGTTGGAGATGAAATTATCTGTGGGCATAACAACGGAACCTTTGTTATAAAAAATGGAAACTTCCAGTATTTGAATGATATTAATGGAGGGATGGACTTTATAATGATTCCCAATTCCAATTATTATTTACAACCCAATTATACCGGTTTAGCCAGATATCAGAAAGTCGATGGCAAATGGGAGTATAATAGATTTTCTGAAATAGACTTTCCTGTCAATAAAGCTTATTTTGATGAAAATGATCAATTATGGATAGAAGCTGCACATCGTGGAATTTTTCAATATGAACTTTCTTCGGATAAGGAACATTTAAAATTGATTAGAAAGTTTACCGATGCTCGATCTCAGCTCTTTGCTATAGGTAATAATATGTATCTCTCTCAAAAAGATCAAATTTTGAGTTATGACGCGGTTAATGATACCTTGTTAGCAGATAAGGTGCTTGCAGATAAGCTTAAACCATTTAATGAGGTATCTTCTTTAAATAATCATTTGGTGATCTCTAAAAGCGCCGATGCATTTAAAATTGTAGATGTACCAACCGGGAAACATTTCAATCTAAATGATGATCTAATTTTTAGCCGAATAGTTAAAAATTATCGAAGTGCGGTTTCTATAGGAGAAGATGTTTACGTATTTATGGATGATGGTTTTTTAAAAATTTCTAATAACGCTATCAATCAGAGTGTAGAATCTGCTAAGACTTATATAGAGAAAGTCTTTATTAATGGAAAGTTAACAGATCTAGAAGACAGAGATGAGATTGCATATGATAAGAATTCAATAAGTTTTTGGTTCTCTAGCCAAGATCCGGGACCACTCTCGCTACCCGTTTATTCTTATAAACTAGAAGGTTATGATAATTCGTGGTCAACATCGTCTAAAGCACATACGGTAACCTATAACAATTTACCGCCGGGTGAATTTACTTTCAAAGTGAAAAATGATTCAGAAATTGAAAATAGTGATATTTCTAGTTTTAGTTTTAAGATATTACAACCATGGTATTTACGCGGCTGGGCTTGGGCTGTTTATGTTATAGTATTATTGATCATTTTATACTTGGTTCATTTATATAACAAACTCAAATTTATAAAGCGTAAACAGGAATATGAAAAGGAGTTGGAATATGAGCAAAAGCTGATAATACAACGTCAAAACTTTGAAAATAGTAAAAAGATCACAGAATTGGAACAAGATAAGTTGCGAGGTAAGTTGAAGGCTAAAAGCAAAGAGTTAGCAACCTACGCCGCATTAATGGCTAGAAAAGAAGATATTCTTATCGAGATGGAGCGTGAGATCAATAAGTCTAACATTAAAACTGAAAACAATAAGCTGTATAGTAAATTGATAGATATAAAAGATAAGCAGGTTCATACTCAAAATGAGTGGAAACTTTTCGAAAGAAATTTTAATGAAGTTCATGAAGATTTTTTTACCGGCTTACAGCAAAATTATCCGTCACTTACTCCAAAGGATCTTAAACTTTGTGCCTATCTAAAGATGAATTTAAGTTCAAAAGAAATTGCTCCTCTTATCGGCATCACATTTAGAAGTGTAGAACTACATCGTTATAGGTTAAGAAAGAAGTTTAATCTTTCAAAAAAACAAAATCTTGTTAAATTTCTTATGAAAGTGTGAAAAACATTTCACGAAAACGTTGTAATTTTTCTCTTTTTACCACATCATTACCACATCAAATAAAAATTTAAGCTAAATAAATACTTTATTAATATTATTTAAATCGCTTAAAATCAGTAACTTGTTAATGCTTATTAACTTGATGTGGCTAGTTATATTCTAATTTGTACCACAAACAAGTCTCTTATATTAGTTTTGAATGTATTCGATCTCTATTCTTAAATATTTAAGAATTGTAGAGGTTTCTAACGACCATGATTTAAAAAATCTTAAAAATTCAGGTGTGCATATGAAAACAAAATTAACTCTAATATGCTTGTTGCTTAATTTCTTTTATTTCCAAGCACAAGCTCAAGAACGTATTATCTCCGGAACGGTTATGTCAGATTCAGACGGCTTACCTTTACCGGGTGTTAACGTACTTGTAAAAGGCACTTCTACAGGAACCATTACAGATTTTGATGGTAAATACTCTATTAGTGCTACAGATGGTGAATCTCTTGTATTTAGTTTTTTAGGATTTGAAACTAAAGAGGTAGTAGTAGCTGGGCAAGATACTATAGATATAGTATTAGGTGAAAGCGCTTCTGCTTTAGGAGAAGTTGTTCTTGTTGGTTATGGTAGTACCAAGAAACAAGATGTTACAGGTTCTATTACTCGAATTAAAGCAGAAGAGTTGGTAAAACAACCAGCTTTAACTCCAACTCAATCTTTACAAGGTAAAGCTTCTGGGGTGCAAATTATTAGTTCTGGTGCGCCGGGGAGTTCTCCAATAGTAAGAATACGTGGTACAGGTACTGTTCAAGCGGGGAGAGATCCTATTTACGTAGTAGACGGAATTATTACTGATAGAATAGATAACATAAGTAGTGAAGATATTACTTCTATAGATATCTTAAAAGATGCCTCTTCTTTGGCAATTTATGGAACGAGAGGTGCTAATGGTGTTATTATCGTAACTACAAAATCTGGTAAAGCCGGAAAGATGCAAATAGATCTTAGCTCTTATTATGGGATGAAAGACATTTTGAGCAAGGTAGATATGGCAAGCTCAAGTGAGTATGTTGCTTTTTCTAATCGGGCTTATGGTTATGAAAGATTTAGTCCAGACCAACAATATAATACAGATTGGTTTGATGAGATCACCAGAACTGGGACTGTGATGAACCATAATATCTCCATTAGTGGTGGAAGTGAAAAGATTACTTCTTTTTTTAGTGGAAATTATTTTGAGGAAGAAGGGATTTTGAAGGGTAATGATTACCGAAGATTGAATCTTAGAGGAAAAGCTTCTTATAATTTAAGCGATAAATTAAAATTCGATCATAACATCTCTTTATCATTGAATAGATCTATACCTAAACCTTATTCTACATTTACAACCGCCTATAAACAATCACCAATTGTTCCTGTTAGATATGTTGGTGGAAGTTATGACGGTAGATATGGAGTTCCATTTGATGATTCTGGAGCTAGTTTCAACAATGTTGGAAACCCGGTTGCAGCATTAGATTTGAATGATGAAAAACAAAATAATTTAATACTTCAAGGAAATGTATCTGCAACGTATGATGTAACAGATTACCTTTCTGCAACATCAAGATTTGGAATAGAAAGCGGATATGGAAAATCTTACGTTTTCACTCCTAATTTACAGCAGTTTCTTGCTGCAGATCCAACCAGAGAGGTTTCAGATTTTAATTCAGATAATAGAAATACATTAAAGGTTAGAAAAAGTGATTTTTATCACTGGGTATTCGATGCCTTTTTAACTTTCGATAAAAGATTTGCTGAAAAGCACGGTGTTAAACTAACATTAGGTACTACAGCTGAAGAAGAGCAGAATGAATTTATAGAAGGAACAAGAAACAATGTTCCAGATGATTCCAACTTATTCTCATTAAATAATGGAGAAGAAGGAACAGATATAGCAAATAGCGCACTTTCAGATAAAAGAAGATTACGCTCTTATTTTGCTCGTCTTAATTATGACTTCGATAATAAGTATCTGTTAACAGCCACTATTAGACGTGATGGTTCTAGTGTTTTTGCTAATACTGACGATAAATGGGGGAACTTTCCTTCTGTAGGTCTTGGTTGGGTTGTTTCTAATGAGGAGTTTCTAAATAATTCTAACGTTGTAAATAATTTGAAATTAAGAGCAAGTTGGGGACAATTAGGGAACCAAAATATTCCTTTAAATGCTCTTACTTTCAATTCTGATCTAGGGTATGTTTTTGGATCAGATCAGGTAATAACTCCAGGTTCTACAATTACAGCCATTATAGATAAAAATGTAGGTTGGGAAGTAACCGAAGAATATGATTTTGGTATTGAATTCGCTTTTCTTGATAATAGACTTTCTGGTGAATTTGATTACTATGATAAATTGAATAAGAATGCAATTCTTCCGATAAGTTTGCCTGATGTTTTTGGAGCATCCGGAATCACTTTAACCCATGCAGGAAAAATTAGAAACAGAGGTTTAGAATTTGCCTTGAACTGGGAAGACAAGATAAACGACGATTTCAATTATCACATAGGTGGTAACCTTACTAAAAATGATAATAATCTAGAAGAGATCACTAACCCATTTGCCTTCGAACAACAAGGTGGAAGTTTAGGAAATGGTCAAGTAACAAAACGTTTAAAAGAAGGGCAACCTTTAGGAAGCTTCTACTTGTTGGAAGTACAAGGTTTTGATGAGCGAGGAGATTTTGTTTATAGAGATCTAAATAACGATGGAGCTATTGACGATAGGGATCGTCAATTCTTCGGCTCTATTCAACCTGATATATATTTTGGTATTAATGCTGGATTTGATTATAAAAGCTGGGATTTTAATGTGCAAGGATATGGTAATACCGGAAGTATGGTTTACAATGGTAAGAAAGCCCAACGTTTTGGAGGAGAAAATGTAGAAGCTAGTGTAGCTCAAAATATCTTTAATTTTGACAATGGTTCTAATATGAACCCGGCACCTTCTAATGAAGTGCCACTATCTTCTACTTACTTCCTAGAGAATGGAGATTTCTTCAGAATAAACAATATTACACTTGGTTATACTTTACCAGATGTAATTTCAGGTGCTAAAAAAATTAGAATTTACGCCTTGGCCCAAAACCCATTCATCTTCAAAAAATTCACCGGATTTACACCAGAATTACCTGGTAACGGAGATCCTTTAGGCGATTCATCTGGAATTGAGTTGAATGCTTATCCATCTGTTAAGTCCTACATCGTAGGGGTGAATTTAAATTTTTAAAAAGATCTAGTTATGAAAAAACTTATAAACATAGTTATTACAGGACTAATGATATTATCATTAGCTGCATGTAGCGATAACGAATTTCTGGATGTTCAACCATCAAAAGAAACCCCCGAGCAAGCTCTGTCTAGCCCTACTGCAGCAACAGAACTTGTAAATGCAGTATACAATAAATTCTTAGATTTTAACGAAAGTTCTTTTTCTTGGATAGGAATAACAAGTATTACTACAGATGATGCAGATAAAGGGAGTGATCCGGGAGATACAGGAACCGATAAAGATCTTATGGATGCCTTAACTTTTACATCTAATACCATCTCTATAAATGAAGTTTGGGAAGCGAACTATCAAGGAATAGCAAGAGCAAATCAGGCTTTACAATATTTACCAGATTTAGATATAGATGAAACTTTAAAGGCAAGACTTATTGGAGAGACAAAATTTTTAAGATCTATATTTTATTTCAGATTGGTGAGAATGTTTGGAGGAGTACCGTTAATTCAAAAGGTGCCTGATATTCAAAATCAGGAGGACATCAACGTAGCAAACACAAGAGTATCAAAAGAGGAGATCTATGCATTTATTATGACAGATCTTCAAGATGCGGCAGATAACTTACCGGTATCTTACTCAAGTTCAGATCTTGGTAGAGCTACTAAAGGAGCTGCATTAACTCTTTTGGCAAAGGTGAATATGTATCAGGAAAACTGGCAGCAGGTATACGATCTAACTAATCAGGTTATGACTCTTGGATACAGTTTAACTCCTCAATATGAAGATATCTGGAAAGAGATAGGAGAGAATAATTCAGAATCTATTTTTGAGATTCAAGGAAGAGGAGAAACACCTAATAAAGGGGTTCAAGGATATTTTGTTGTTCAAGGTGCTAGAGGTGCCGGTGGATGGGGATGGGGTTTCAATACTCCAACCGAAGATCTTACCAATTCTTACGAAGAGGGAGATGAAAGAAAAGATGCCACCATTATTTTTAGAGGAGAAACTCTTTGGGATGGCTTACTAGTGGCAGAAACAGTTTCTAACCCAAGGTACAATCAAAAAGCATATGTAAGTAAAACTATGGAAAGCTTTAATGGAGGAGATTGGGAGTCTAATAAAAACGTTAGAATTCTAAGATATGCTGAGGTTCTTTTAATGAATGCAGAAGCTGCATTAAAAGTAGGTGGTGATGCGAAAACTCCATTGAATTTGGTTAGAAAACGTGCCGGTCTTGAAGGTTTGGACAATGTAACTCAAATGGATGTTTGGAAAGAACGCAGATGGGAACTTGCTTTTGAGCATGACAGATATTTTGATCTTGTACGTCAAGGTAGGGCTGGAGAAGTTTTACGTGCTCACGGTAAAAACTTTGTAGATGGTAAGAATGAGTTATTTCCAATTCCACAAGCTCAGATTGATTTAAGCAAGGGTCAGTTAACTCAAAATCCGGGTTACTAAATTGAATTTGTTAACATTGGATCAACCCTACTAAGATCCAATGTTATTTACAATATTATTACAAGCTATCTACATGAAGAAAACACGAATCATATTTGCACTTATCTATATCGGAATTCTAAGTTCTGTAATGATCTCGTGTTCCAAAAGTGAAGATAATAATGGGGCTGATCCAACTCCTAACCCTCCAGATCCAGGTTCACCTCAGCAATTAACAGATGTAGAGTTAATGGATAAATTACAGGAGCAAACTTTTAAATATTTTTGGGATTTTGCACATCCTGTAAGTGGATTGGCTAGAGAAAGATCAGATGCTAGTTCTTATGGAGGAGAAGCTCCCAATATTGTTACAACCGGAGGAAGTGGTTTTGGAGTGATGGCAATAATTGTAGGAGTAGAAAGAAATTATATTTCTAGAGAAGAAGCCGTGCAGAGATTAAATACTATTACCAATTTTATTCTGAATGGTGATAGATTTCACGGGGCTTTACCACATTGGTACAATGGAAATACGGGAAAAGTAAGACCATTTTTTACTGAAGATAACGGTGGAGATCTTGTGGAAACTTCTTTTATGATTCAGGGTTTACTAACTGCAAGACAATATTTTAACCTTGATACTTCAGATGAAAAAGCTTTAAGAGATAATATAAATACTATTTGGGATGGTGTAGAATGGGATTTTTATACCAATAATAAAAAGTCCTTAACATGGCATTGGTCTCCAGAATATCAGTTTCAAATAAATCATCAAATTCAAGGTTATAACGAAGGCTTGATCACCTACGTGTTGGCAGCATCTTCCAGAACTCATGCCATTGAGCCAGACGTTTATCATAACGGCTGGGCTTCTGGTGGTAATTTTGTAAATGGAAGATTCTATTATCAAAAATGGCAATTGCCACTAGGACCAGATTTTGGAGGTCCGTTATTCTTTGCTCATTATTCTTTCTTAGGATTGAATCCTGAAGGATTACAAGATACCTATGCAAATTATTGGGATCAGAATGTGAATCATACTCTTATCAATAGAGAATATTGCACTAGAAATCCTAAAGGCTTTAATGGCTATGGAGCTACAAACTGGGGCTTAACCGCAAGTGATGATAATACTGGTTATTCTGCTCACAGCCCAACTAATGACAATGGTACTATTACTCCAACCGCAGCATTATCTTCTATGCCTTATACTCCAGAAGAATCTTTAAAAGTGCTCAGACATTTTTATTATGATTTTGATGGTAAACTATGGGGACAATATGGATTTTATGATGCCTTTAATCAATCTGAAAATTGGTATTCTAATCAATATTTAGCTATAGATCAAGGGCCAATTATAGTAATGGTAGAAAATTATAGAACAGGATTATTATGGGATCTTTTTATGTCTTGTCCGGAAGTAAAACAAGGCTTAACAAAATTAGGTTTCAGTAGTCCAAATATTTAGACATACAAGAGGAGATAATCCACTTTAACTAGAACAATCTTTAAGCATTAAAAGTATAACTAACTTAAATCGTGTTGAATAATGAAAACAATTAAACTATTCCTAAGTTATATATCGCTGGGGTTATTAATGATGTTTTTCTCATGTACAGAAGAAGATCAATTTTACCCATCTTTAGAATCTATACCATGCGAGCAAACTAATGTAGTTGCAGATCCAAATATCATTTCGGACTTTCAATGTCAGGCAAATGTGGAACTAGATGGGGTAGAAACTGTTCTTAATCCAGATGAGTCTGGAACTAATACCAGTAGATTTGTAGGACAATATAATGATCCGGCAGCACCTTGGGATGCCTTGATCATAGACTATGGTTCTTCAATAGACCTTTCTACTTTCAACACTTTTAAGATAAAAGTAAAAGCTCCGGTAGCTGGAACTTTAAAAGCAAAACTAGAAGGCGGATCGTCACCAGCAAAAGAAGTAGATGCTAATATTACGAATACTTCTGGATGGGTAGAATATTCTTTTGATTTTAGCGATCAATTCAATCAAGACCATACAAAGTTAGTGTTGTTTTTTAATGCAGGAGTAGTTACAGATGGATCAGATATTTATTATATAGACGATCTTAAATGGGTTACCACGGCAGATCCTTGTGCCGGCGTTGCACCAAATCTGAATGTAGTAAATGATTTTGATTGTCAGAAAAATCAGGAAGTTCCTGAAGTGGAGCTTATTGCTAACCCAGCGAAATCTGATGTTAACAACAGTAAATTTGTTGGTAAGTATGTAGATGAAGTTGGAGCTTGGGATGCCGTAATTATAGATTATGGTACTTCAATAGATCTTTCTACTAATAATGTTTTCAAAATAAAAGTTTGGGCTCCGGTAGAAGGAACTCTAAAAGCTAAATTAGAAGGTGGAACTTCCGCAGGAATCGAAAAAGATGCTGCTATTACCAAAACAGAACAATGGGTAGAATACTCTTATGATTTTAGCGATCAGGCTATGGAAGATCATACCAAGATTGTCTTATTCTTTAATGCTGGAGTAGAAACAGATGGTACTCAAGTTTACTATATAGATGATCTTAAATTTGCTGAACTTTCTGATGCTTGTAATGGTGTTACTCCAGACTTAAGTATTATTAACGATTTTAATTGTCAACAGAATACTACAATTCCTGGATTCCTATCCACTTCTATAGTAGAAAATCCAATGGTGGGTGAAGGAAATCCTAGCGATATGGTTTTGGAAGTTACAGATGATGGTACTCAGGCTTATGATGCGTTGATATTTGAATCTTCTCAAGCATTTGACCTTTCCACAAAAAATTACTTCAAGATCAAAGTTCTTGCTGAGAGAGCTGTACCGTTATTGGTGAAACTAGAAGGAGGAACTACACCGGCAAAAGAAGTTTTTGCAGATATAGATGTAGTAGGAGAATGGGCAGAATACACAGTAGATTTTACAGATCAGGCAGCTTCAGATCATACCAAATTAGTGTTATTCTTTAATGGTGGACAAAGTGATGGAACGCCAACAGATAAATATTATATAGACGATCTAAGATTTGCAGCATTCGATCCGTGTGATGGAGTTGCAGCAAATATGAATATCGTTAATGATTTTGAATGTCAACAGAATTATGAAATTACCTGTTGTGTAACTACAGAAATTGTAGATAATCCGAAATCGAGTGGAGCTAACACTAGTAGTAAAGTGCTTAAAGTTCTTGATAATGGTACCGAAGCTTATGATGCTTTGGTTTTTGATAGAGGTGGTGTAATAGATCTTTCCACTAAGAATAAGTTGAAGATCAAAATTCTTTCAACTAGAGCTGTACCATTATTGACTAAGCTTGAAGGTGGAACTTCACCTGCAAAAGAGATCTTTGCAGATATTACTGTAGTAGACGAATGGACAGAATATACTGTAGACTTTAGTAGTGAAGCAGGAGCTAATCATGAAAAATTAGTACTCTTCTTTAATGGAGGTCAATCTGACGGTACAGCAGAAGATATCTATTATATAGACGATATTAAATGGGAATAAAGAGATTGCTCGAAATGGGCATTCTATTCTCAATCCACTAAAAAAATCATCTTTTTTGAATTAGTAAAATATGTTGCACTTCCAATTTGGGAGGGCAACATGTTTTTACCTAACGCAAACAAATCTGTTATATGAAAATTTATAAATACCTAATAATAGCATCCATCTGTTTGAGCACTGCTTGTAAAAGTAATGCTGAAGATCAAAAAGCGGGAGAAAATGCAGATGATCCAGTCATCAAAAAATTAGAAGGGGAGGCTTTATTAGATACTGTAGAAAGTCAAACTTTAAAATATTTCTGGGATTACGCCGAACCTAACTCAGGCATGGCCCGAGAACGATATCATCCTGATGGTAACTATCCTCAAAACGATAAAAATATCGTAACCACAGGTGGTTCAGGATTTGGATTGATGGCTCTAATTGCAGGAATAGACAGAAAATTTATTCCGCGAAAAGAAGGAGTACAACGATTAGATAAAATTGCAGATTTTCTGGCCAAAGCAGATAGATATCATGGTGCTTGGTCTCATTGGATTAATGGTGAAACTGGAAAAACTCAACCTTTTGGGCAGAAAGATAATGGAGGCGATCTTGTAGAAACTTCATTTTTAGCACAAGGTTTTATTGTGATTAGAGAATATCTGAAAAATGGTACAGAGGAAGAAAAAGCAGTAGCTGCAAAATACGATGAGCTTTGGAAAGGTATAGATTGGAACTGGTACACAAATAATAAAGATGTGTTATACTGGCACTGGTCTCCAGATTATAACTGGGAAATGAACTTCCCGTTAGAAGGTTATAATGAAACTTTAATAACTTATATCATGGCCGCGGCCTCTCCAACTCATAGCATTTCTGCAGATGCTTACCATAAAGGTTGGGCAAGAAATGGAGCTATAGTTTCACATAACACCAAATATGGATTGCCATTAATTTTAAAACATAATTATTCAGAAGAATTTGGAGGTCCTTTATTTTGGGCTCATTATTCATATTTAGGATTAAATCCGAAAGGACTTTCAGATGAATATGCAGATTACTGGGAGTTGAATAAGAATCAAGTAAAAATAGATTACCTGTACTGCGTAAAAAATCCGAAAAATTTTGAAGGATATGGTAAAAATGTATGGGGGCTTACGGCCAGCTATACAAAAGAGCAGGATGGGAGCATTGGTTACACCGCTCATTCCCCTACGAATGATAGGGGTGTAATCTCTCCTACTGCTGCAATAAGTTCAATTCCTTATACTCCTAAAGAATCTATGGATGCCATGAGTTATTTCTATAACGAGCTTCATGATCTTACTTGGGGTCCGGCTGGATTTTATGACGCTTTTAGCTTGGTAGGAGAAGATTGGGTAGCGCCTCAATATTTGGCAATAGATCAAGGTCCAATGGTGGTGATGATAGAAAATTATAGATCTGGACTCATCTGGGATCTGTTTATGGGTGCCGATGAGGTAAAACAAGGATTAGATAAATTAGGGTTTAAATACCAATAGATATTGTATGAGAAAATATTTGATATTGTTATTTATTGCAAGTTTTCATCTTGGCGCATTTGCCCAAGTTTCTGAACACTCCTTTGATGAAAAGGTAGAGATTCCGGTAAAATTAGATTATGTTCTGTATACTCCAGAGGGATACAAAGATTCTAAAAAGGATTTTCCGTTGATCGTCTTCTTGCATGGAGCGGGAGAACGTGGAGAAGATCTTTCTAAGGTTTCTGTTCACGGGCCTTTAAATTATATAAATGAAGGTCATAAGATTGATGCTTTGATCTTGGTACCACAATGTCCGGAAGGAGTGTATTGGAGAGCTCACGAAGTTGCAGCTTTAGTTAAAAAAGTGATCAAAGAAAATAGAATTGATGAAAACCGTGTGTATCTAACAGGTTTGAGTATGGGTGGTTATGGAGTTTGGGCTACTGGCGGAGAGTATCCAGAACTTTTTGCAGCTATGGCTCCGGTTTGCGGAGCAATTTACAGACCTACCTATAGAAACATCTCTCACATTCAGAAAATGCCTATTTGGGTATTTCATGGAGCTTTAGATGATGTGGTATCTCCTACCAACAGTAACGAAATGGTTAAGACATTAAAAGCTGCAGGAAACGATGTAAAGTATACGGTATACCCGTTCGCAAATCATAATAGCTGGACAGAAACTTATAATAATCCCGAATTATACGAGTGGATGTTAGCTCAGAAGAAATCAGCTAAATAAGAAGAATTCTTATAAAAAGTTTAAAGAAAAACAGATTCGCTGAAGAGTTGTAAACAGATATCTTCAGTTGTAATTGAAAAAAAATATAAATTTTGAAAAAGAGATTGATCACAATCGCACTGTTAAGTTTAGCTTTAGCAGGGCAGGCACAGGAAAAATCGGGTTTAGCTAAACCTGAAAACATAGATAAATCGGCTTGGAAAGTTGATGAAACTGAAATGAATAGAAAGATAGATTCTCTTCTTTCTGTAATGACATTAAAGGAGAAAATAGGTCAAACCGTTTTATATTCTAGTGGATATACAGTGACAGGGCCCACCCTTGATGAAAATTATACCGATTATTTGAAAGACGGAATGGTAGGGGCAATATTTAATGCTTTTACTGCAGATTATACTACCCAGCTACAAAAAATGGCGGTAGAGAATACAAGGTTGGGAATCCCGATCATGTTCGGATATGATGTAATTCATGGTCACAGAACAATATTCCCAATTTCTTTAGGTGAATCTGCTTCTTGGGATATGGAAATGATTAAAAAAGGTGCTGAAGTTGCTGCAGCAGAAGCCAGTGCAGAAGGAATTCATTGGACGTATGCGCCAATGGTTGATATTACGCGTGATCCACGATGGGGAAGAGTTTCTGAAGGTGCAGGCGAAGATGTTTACTTGGCTAATAAAATTGCAAAAGCAAGAGTTCATGGCTTTCAGGGAGATGATCTATCAGATGTAACTACCGTATTGGCTTGTGCTAAACATTATGCGGCATACGGTGCTGCAGAGGCTGGAAGAGATTATAATACGGTTGATATGAGTGAGCGTAAACTTAGAGAGATCTATCTACCTCCATTTATGGCAACTGTAGAAGCGGGAGTTGGAAGTATCATGACTTCTTTTAATGAAATATCCGGAGTGCCGTCTTCAGCAAATTCATTTTTATTAGATGAGGTTCTTAGAAAAGAATGGGGTTTCAGCGGATTTGTGGTTACAGATTATACTTCTATCAACGAGATGATTCCTCACGGATATTCCAAAGATGAAAAACAATCTGCAGAGCAAGCCATGAATGCGGGAGTAGATATGGACATGCAGGGTGGTGTCTATCTTAATCATTTGGAAGAATTAGTGAAAGAAGGTAAAGTCTCAGAAGAAAGAATTACAGAAGCTGCGCGCAGAATTCTTGAAATGAAATATAGATTAGGACTTTTTCAAGATCCCTATAAATACAGCAATCAGAAAAGACAGGATGAAACTACTTACAAACCTGAATTCTTGGAAGCTGCGAGAGATATGGCTAGAAAATCTATGGTTTTGTTGAAAAATAAAGATCAAATTCTTCCCCTTAAAAAAGATCAGAAAATTGCATTGATAGGACCTTTGGTTAAAGATGAATCTAATATTATTGGTTCTTGGGCTGCACAAGGAGATAGAAGCGGAAAAGCCGTAAGTGTTTTTGAAGGTTTTGAAGAAGTGCTAGGCAACATGAAAAATGTTACTTACGCCCAAGGTACGAGCATAGATACCGACGATAAGTCCGGATTTAAAGCAGCAGTAGAAGTTGCTAAAAAAGCAGATGTTGTTGTGATGGTTGTTGGAGAAAGAGAGAATATGACCGGAGAAGCAGCAAGTCAAGTAGATATTAATATTCCCGGAGTTCAGAAGGAATTGATTGCGGAAATTAAGAAAACAGGTAAACCAATTGTTTTGGTTTTAATGAATGGTAGACCACTTACTCTAAGTTATGAGAATGAAACTGCAGATGCTATGTTAGAAGCTTGGTTCCCTGGTACTATGGGAGGAGCAGCAGTAGCAGATGTGCTTTTTGGAAATTACAATCCTTCAGGAAAACTTACGATGACGTTTCCAAGAAGTGTAGGTCAAATTCCATTGTATTACAATGCAAAGAATACTGGTAGACCAAAAGATGATTCGGTAGAACCTAAATACAGATCAAAGTATACCGATTCTCCTAACACTCCTTTATTCCCATTTGGGTACGGTTTGAGTTATACCAATTTTGATTATAGCAACATAAAAATTAGCAATACTAATCCAACGTTTGATCAGGATTTCAATATTTCTGTAGAGGTAACCAATACAGGAAATTTTGATGGAGAAGAAGTTGTGCAGTTATATGTACGTGATCTTTTTGGAAGTGTAACCAGGCCAGTTAAAGAATTAAAAGGTTTTGAAAAGATATCCTTGAAAAAAGGTGAAACTAAAACCGTAAGTTTTACATTGAATTCTGATGAACTTAGATTTTATAATGCCGATATGGATTTTGTTGCAGAGCCTGGAAAATTCGAAGCTTTTATAGGAAAAAATTCATCAGATGACGCTTTAAAAGTATCTTTTGAATTGAAAAAATAATTTTTAATTATTATAGACCCCTCGACTCCGCTCGGGGGAACATCATTATTGGAATCGTCATGCTGAACTCGTTTCAGCATTTCTTCAGGTATGCTCATAGATTCGTCAATTCTTAAGCTAAATAAATTTTTTATCACCGGTCTCAAGGTGACGAGACAACTATATGACAAAAAAACGGGTATAGGTAATTATCAATTATAGCTATTAAAAAAGGCCAGAAAATTTAATTTTCTGGCCTTTTTTAATTTCAATATATAAGTTTAATGAGCCATCGCGGTTTGAGAGATCTCACTTTCAATTCCATTCCATAAGTTGATTCGGTATTGAAGACTTTCTTTAGAAATATCCATTACTTCTTGCCATTTTTCAGGATCATTGTAGCAAAGTTCTTCTACCATTTTAAAAGCCATTGGGCCATGTTCATCTGCATCCAATTCTATATGTCTGTCAAAATAATATTTAAAAAGCTTCAAATCTTCTTCAGGAAAATTTTGTTGTACGCTGTTGATAATAGAAGTGAACATATCTGGAATTAAACCTTCTCTTCCAAAAGTAAAAGCAGCTGCAATCTTATGTGGTTTTCCCTCAGCTATAGTTTCAAAGGTAAATTTCAAGAATTCCTTGATACTTATTGGTAAGTCGCTCACGGCGATAACCAAAAATATGTCGGTTCCGTGCGTTACCTGAAGTAAAAAGTCTTCGATCTTCTTTCTGCTGGCACCACTGCTTTGCATGGCATCAAGATACATTTCAAAATGACTCTGATGATCTCCATTTATATTTACATCAGTCTCTTCTGCTAACACAATCTCGTTGATAAGATATCTAATTTCAGGATTTCCAACCGGAACCCAAGGAGTAGAGGTTTTGGTAAGTTTTTCCTGTAAAGATTTCAAAAGCGACATAAAATCCCAAACTGCAAACACATGATGTTCCATAAAACACCTTAAATGTTCCGGCCTTGTTATCTTATTGTATAAAGAATGATTTAATAATTGATCTGTATGTGGCTTTAATGCTTTGTTTATGTCTTGTATCATGCTCTTTCTTTCAGTGGTGCAAAAGTAAAAAGCAGCACAGGATTTTTAAAATGATTGCTACTATATTTTTAGAGTTTTAACGCTTGTTGTAGCTGTACTATAATCAGTTACGAAAATGGATTGGAATGGGCTTTAAATTTTATCAAAAGAAAAAGGGTAAACCAACAATGTAGCTTACCCTTTAAAATATTTTAATCGATATTTTACCTTAACTAAAAGCAGGTATACCGGTAATGTCCATACCCGTTATTAGTAAATGAATATCATGGGTACCTTCATAAGTAATTACACTTTCTAGATTCATCATATGTCTCATAATACTATATTCCCCAGTAATTCCCATTGCACCAAGAACTTGTCTGGCTTCTCTGGCAATATGTAGAGCCATATCTACATTATTTCTTTTAGCCATAGAAATTTGTGCTGAGGTTGCTTTTCCTTCATTTCTAAGCACTCCTAATCTCCAAGCCAATAATTGTGCTTTAGTGATCTCGGTGATCATTTCGGCTAATTTCTTTTGTTGTAATTGAAATCCTGCAATTGGTTTTCCAAACTGCATTCTTTCTTTAGCATATCTAAGAGCAGTATCGTAGCAATCCATAGCAGCTCCAATTGCTCCCCAAGCAATTCCAAAACGTGCAGAATCTAAACATCCCAGTGGAGCACCTAAACCGCTTTTATTTGGTAAGAGGTTTTCTTTAGGAACTTTTACATTGTCAAAAATTAGTTCTCCGGTTGCACTTGCACGAAGCGACCATTTATTATGAGTTTCTGGAGTAGAGAAACCTTCCATTCCACGTTCTACAATAAGTCCATGAATTCTACCTTCTTCATTCTTAGCCCACACCACAGCAATATCTGCAAATGGTGAATTTGAGATCCACAATTTGGCTCCATTTAATAGGTAATGATCTCCTTTGTCTTTAAAATTGGTAACCATCCCACCTGGATTAGATCCGTGATCTGGCTCTGTTAGTCCAAAACACCCCATAAACTCACCAGAGGCAAGCTTAGGAAGAAACTTTTGTTTCTGCTCTTCACTTCCATACTTGTAGATTGGATACATTACAAGAGAAGACTGTACAGATGCGGTAGATCTTACCCCGCTGTCTCCACGTTCAATTTCTTGCATGATCAAACCATAAGAGATCTGGTCCAGACCAGCTCCCCCATATTCTTCTGGAATATATGGCCCAAATGCTCCAATTTCAGCTAGACCTTTTATAATAGATTTTGGGAATTTTGCTTCTTGTGCAGCTTCTTCAATAATAGGAGAAACATCTCGTTTTACCCATTCACGCGCTGCATCGCGAACCATTTTATGTTCGTCTGTAAGCAAATCGTCAAGGTTATAATAATCAGGTGCTTGAAATAAGTCAGGTTTCATTTGTTGCGGGTTTATTCACAAAAATAGCCAACCCAAGATTAGCAAACAATTTAAAAGCTTATAATTTTAAGTAGAAAGGTTGCACCATTTTGTGATATTCTGCTGTGTAATTATGTCTACTTTCTTCTAATATCAGAATATCTTTCAATGTTTCTTTTTGATGAAAGCTCAATAAGATCAAGCTTCTTTTGACTTTGGCGGCAGGTGTGCCTTTAACTTCGGTAATTTTTGAAGGGTATAATTTGAAGTTTTTGGCCAATTCTAAGATCTTGCTTTCTTCCTCTTTTGGAACAATTAAACTAAAATTTCCATTTTCTGAGAGCAATTGTGCAGCTCCGGAAATCAATTCTTCAAATGGCAAAGCATCTTGAAATCTTGCAGTTTCTCTTGAAGTGGTTTCGGTTTCAGAAAGATTAGAATTGTAGAACGGAGGATTACTGACTATTAAATCATATTTCTCTTCGTCTTGCATTTCTTCAATAAATTCATCAAAAGCAGCATGATAACAGAATAATCTGTCTCCCCATGGGCTATTTTCAAAATTTTCTACTGCTTGTTCGTAAGCATCTTCATCAATTTCTAAAGAATCAATCAATTCAGCATAGCTTCTTTGGGCAAGCATTAATGAAATTAATCCAGTACCAGCTCCAATATCAAGAATTGAAAAAACATCATCGTTTACAGGAGTCCAAGCACCCAAAAGAACGCCATCTGTACCAATTTTCATAGCACATTTGTCTTGAGAAATACTAAATTCTTTGAATTTAAATGGAGTTTCCAACCTGTTTAGTCTAAGTAAAGATCTATTAAGCCTTCAGGGGTTTTTAAAAAAATGATCTTATTTTTCTTGTCCAGTTTTTCTATGAACTCCTCGTTCATAGGAATAAGAACTTGTTTTCCATCTTTCTCAATTTCGAATAAAGATTGGGCGGTACTATCGTTTATAGAAACAATTTTACCAACGGTACCATATTCTACATCTTCTACCGTAAATCCGATGATTTCGTGAAAATAGAATTTGTCGCCATCAAGTTCTGGAAGAAGGGTAAGGGGTAGGTAAAGATCGCATTTCATAAGATCTTCTGCATCTTCCTCTGTGTCTACATCTTCAAATTTTGCACGAAGCAAGTCACTTTTGTGTAGAGAACTTCTTTCAATAAAAAATGGAACCAGATTATCGTTGTAATCAACGAATACTGATTCCATTTCTGTGTAAGCTTCTGGTTCATCGGTATCGAGTTTAATCAATACTTCCCCCTTGAAACTAAATTTACTAACGATTTTTCCTAAATAGAAACATTCTTTTTTAAGCATCGCTAGCTAATTAAATTAAGCTTCTTTGTTTTCTTCAGTAGAAGCATCTTCAGTAGTTGCTTCAGCGTCTGTTGCAGCAGCTTCTTCAGCAGTTGCAGCATCTACAGCTTCTTTAGCCGCAGCTTCACGCTTAGCGTTTACTTCTTTTTCAGCTTCAAGAGCTTTTTGCTTTGCAGCTTCTTGCTCTTTTGATAAAGATTCTTTTTTGTTGGAAACTTTTCCTTCTTTTTCGTCTAACCAAGCTTGGAATTTCTCTTCTGCTTGCTCTTCAGTAATAGCTCCTTTTCTAACCCCACCTGTAAGGTGATTCTTAAGAAGAGCTCCTTTATAAGAAAGGATTGCACGGGCAGTATCTGTTGGTTGTGCACCGTTTTGTAACCATTTTACCGCTCCATTAACATCTAATTCGATTGTTGCTGGGTTGGTGTTTGGATTGTAGATCCCTAATTTCTCAAGGTACTTTCCATCTCTTTTCGCTCTAACATCTGCAGCGATAATCCAGTAAAATGGTTTCCCTTTTTTACCGTGTCTTTGTAATCTTATTTTTACAGGCATAAAAATTAATTTGTGAGGTTCTCGACCTCGATTATTAATAAGTGTGCAAAGATACTACAATTATTTATTCAGATCATAATTTTCTGAACTAAAGATCACTATGTATTTCTCTTTTAAATTATAGAAAGGCGTAACTAATATTTAGCAGCAAATTAAGATAAATAAGGACATTAAAACCAAGCTCTGTTAAATCCAGTTAAACAGTGCTAAACCCTGTTAAAAACGTGGAATTAAGTAGCTTAGCTTGTACTTTTGGACAAGAAAAAAACAATTGTTTAATTTAAATATAGAGATATGAAGTATTCTGAAGATGTTGCAAAAAAATTGAATAACCTACTAGAGAAAAATTATGATTCAGAAGAAGGATATAAAATGGCTGCTGAAAATGTGAAAAGTCCAGAATTAAAGGAATTTTTCACTCAGCGAGCTAAAGAAAGATATGATTTTGGGCATGAATTAAAATCTGAGATCAAAAGTTTTGGTCAGGATCCAGAAAAAGGGACCAGTTTAAAAGCAGATATTCACAGAGGATGGATGGATCTAAAAGCATCTTTATCATCAGATAATGAAGAAGCTGTCTTGGAGGAAGCGGTTAGAGGTGAAAAAGCTGCTGTAGATGAATATAATGAAGTATTGAAGAGTGAAGAAATCCCGCCATCTACCGGGAATGTACTTATGAAACAGAGAAACTCTATTACAGATGCTCTTAATAAATTGAAATCTTTAGAGCAGTGGAAGGATTAGATTTTCAGTAATAATTTGTTAGTTAGAATTAGCCAAGAACTCTTAGAAAGATGCAGAAACACTGTATTTCTCTAGGAGTTTTTTATTTTGGTGATATTTGGTTAATAAATCTGGAGCCATACAATTAGACTTACCTTAAATTTTTCTTATTTTTAAGTCGAAATATTTTTGCTCCATTGTTTTTTGTTGATGTCTGATAATCAATAAAAAACATCCAAATATCCCAGATAGAATGTACCTTATTTTTGATACCGAAACCACCGGATTGCCTAAACGTTGGGATGCCCCATTAACCGATTTTGATAACTGGCCTCGCTGTATTCAAATTGCATGGCAGTTGCATGATGAAATGGGAAATCTTATAGAAAGTCAAGATTATCTTGTAAAACCAGATGGTTTCAATATACCTTTTGATGCTGAAAAAATTCATGGTATCTCTACAGAATTAGCTCAAGAAGAAGGGATTTCTTTACTAGAGGTGCTTGAAAAATTCAATATCGCGTTACAAAAAACAAAATTTGTAGTGGGACAGAATGTAGGGTTTGACCTAAACATCATGGGAGCTGAATTTCTAAGAGTAGGAATGGAAAATTCTCTTCAAGATTTTCCTGTTTTAGATACTTGTACCGAGAAAACTGCAGAATTATGTAAGCTTCCGGGAGGTAGATATGGAAGGTTTAAATTACCTACGCTTACAGAACTACATGAAGAATTATTTTCTGAGCCTTTTGCAGAAGCTCATAACGCTACTGCAGATGTGGAGGCAACTACACGTTGCTTCTTAGAATTAATCAGAAAAGAAATATTTACCAAAGAAGAGCTTGATGTGCCTGCAGATTATTTTCAGAATTTCTCTGAAAGCAATCCGCAGCCAATCCAACTTATCGGTTTAAAACATATCAATCTAAAGAAGGCTTCAGCAAAAATTAGAGAGAACCTTCAAAAGGCGAATGGAGTTGATGAGATTTCAACAGAAGAAATCCAGGAAAATCTGGAAAAGCTGGATGAAGTAAGATTTTCACATCTCCATAATCACTCACAATTTTCGATATTACAATCTACTATTAGTATTCCCCATCTTGTAAAAGCCGCAGGAGAAGAAAATATGCCAGCAGTTGCCATGACAGATCATGGGAATATGATGGGGGCTTTTCACTTTGTAAAAGAAGTTGGAAATTATAATAAATCTATAAAAGCAAAGAACGAGGCTGCCTTAGCAAATAATGAGCCTGCAGATGCAAAAGAGTTAAAAGCAATTCTAGGATGTGAGTTCTTTGTATGTGAAAATCATAAAGATAAGACCAGAAAAGATAATGGGTATCAAATTGTAATTCTTGCAAAGAATAAGAACGGGTATCACAACCTGGCAAAAATGGCATCGGCAGCATATATAGATGGATTTTATTATGTGCCTAGAATAGATAAAGAAGTCATTAAAAAATATAAAGAAGATCTAATTGTGCTCACGGGAAACCTTAATGGGGAAGTTCCTGGTAAGATCTTGAACGTTGGAGAAAATCAGGCAGAAGAAGCCTTGATCTGGTGGAAGGAGACTTTTGGAGAGGACTTTTATATAGAATTGATGCGTCACGATCTGGAAGAGGAGAATCGTGTAAATCAGGTTTTGCTTCAGTTTGCTAAAAAGCATGAAGTTAAAATTGTTGCTACCAATAATACCTATTATCGTGCGCAGGCAGATGCAAATGCCCATGATATTTTATTGTGTGTAAAAGATGGAGAAAAGCAGGCAACTCCAATAGGAAGAGGTAGAGGATATAGATATGGTTTACCAAATAATGAGTTCTACTTCAAGACTGATCTTGAAATGAAATCATTATTTAAAGATCTTCCTCAAGCAATTTCCAACATTCAGGAAGTAGTAGATAAGATAGAACCTTATGAGTTGGCTCGAGATGTACTTTTGCCAGCCTTTGATATTCCGGAGCGTTTTCTTGTTGCTGAAGATAATGAAGACGGAGGAAAAAGGGGAGAAAATGCATATCTAAAATATCTTACTTATGAAGGTGCAAAGGGAAGATATGGTGAAATTACCGAAGACATCAAAACCCGATTGGATTTTGAATTATCTGTAATTGAAAAAACAGGATATCCGGGTTATTTTCTTATTGTAGAAGATTTTATTCGAGCTGCAAGACAAATGGATGTTTCGGTGGGTCCGGGACGTGGATCTGCTGCTGGTAGTGCCGTGGCGTACTGTCTTGCAATTACCAATATTGACCCTATAAAGTACGATCTGCTTTTTGAGAGATTCTTAAATCCAGATCGTGTGAGTATGCCCGATATTGATATTGACTTTGATGATGAAGGTCGAAGTCGTGTAATGGATTATGTAATCAAGAAATATGGTGCCAATCAAGTGGCGCAGATCATTACCTATGGTACTATGGCGGCGAAATCTTCTATTAGAGATACCGCGCGAGTACTGGATCTTCCATTGAATGAAGCCGACAGGATCTCGAAGTTGATTCCAAATATGGCTAAGCTTGGGAAGATCTTTGGAGTAGATGAAAAAGAATTAAAGAAGAAATTTAGAAGTGAAGATCTTGATAAAGTTCGTGAACTTTTAAATATTGCAGATGGTGATGATCTGGAAGCACAAACCTTAAATCAGGCCAGAATTCTTGAAGGTTCGGTTAGAAATACGGGTATTCATGCTTGTGGAGTTATTATTACTCCAAGTGATATTACAAATTTTGTCCCTGTCTCTGTCGCAAAAGACTCAGATCTTTATGTAACACAATTTGATAACTCGGTAGTAGAAAGCGCCGGACTATTAAAAATGGACTTCTTGGGGTTAAAAACATTAACCCTTATTAAAGACACGGTAAAGATTGTGAAGGGGAGACATGATATAGATCTAGATCCGGACAATTTTCCTCTAGATGATGTGAAAACATATGAGCTTTTCCAACGTGGAGAAACAGTTGGGATCTTCCAATATGAATCTCCCGGAATGCAGAAACACATGCAGGCTCTAAAACCAACGGTTTTTGATGACCTTATTGCGATGAATGCTTTATATCGTCCGGGACCAATGGAATATATCCCGAGTTTCATTGCCAGAAAACATGGAGATGAGGAGATAGCGTATGACCTTGAAGACATGGAAGAATACCTAAAGGAAACCTATGGTATTACCGTTTATCAAGAGCAGGTGATGTTGCTTTCTCAAAAATTGGCAGGCTTTACCAAAGGTCAGGCAGATATGTTGAGAAAGGCGATGGGTAAAAAATTGGTAGACCTGTTGGCAACTCTAAAACCTAAATTTTTAGATGGTGGTGAAGAAAAAGGACATCCAAGAGAGATCTTAGAGAAAATTTGGAAAGACTGGGAAGCATTTGCTTCTTATGCTTTCAACAAATCTCACTCCACCTGTTATGCTTGGATCGCGTATCAAACAGCTTATTTAAAAGCGCATTATCCTGCAGAGTATATGGCAGCGGTGCTTTCTAATAACATGAATGACATTAAGCAGGTTACTTTCTTTATGGAAGAATGTAAGCGTATGAAATTGAAAGTTCTTGGGCCGGATGTAAATGAATCTTACTATAAATTCTCTGTAAATAAAGAGTATGCGGTAAGATTTGGAATGGGTGCTATTAAAGGTGTTGGTTCTGGAGCAGTAGCAACTATTGTTGAAAACAGAAAAACAGAAGCGGGCTCTTATAAGTCTATTTTTGATATGGCTAAACGAATAGACCTGCGTTCTGCCAATAAAAAAGCGTTTGAAAATTTAGCCTTAGCTGGAGGATTTGATGGTTTCGGAAATCATCGAGCTCAATATTTTCATAACGAAGGCGACGGAATTACCTTTTTAGAAAAGGTGATAAAGTATGCAGCTAAATTTCAGGATAGCGAAAATTCATCTCAGGTAAGTCTTTTTGGAGAAGCTAGTGATGTTCAAATTCCTGAGCCTGTGGTGCCTCCTTGTGAAGAATGGGGAACCATGGAGAAATTAAAACGAGAGAAAGATGTGGTTGGAATTTATATATCCGGACATCCGTTAGACGATTTTAAAGCAGAGATCCATTATTTCTGTAATGCGCAGGTTTCAGATTTTAAAGAGTTAAGCCCTTTTATAAATCGAGAATTAGCATTTGGAGGAGTAGTCTCAGATGTGCAGCATAGAACTTCAAAAATGGGGAAAGGTTGGGCAGCTTTCACTATAGAAGATTATTTAGATTCTTATGAATTCAGGATCTTTGGAGAAGAATATCTTAAGTTTCAGCATTTCTTGGTTCCCAATGCTTTTGTGTATGTAAAGGCATTTGTAAAAGAGGGTTGGACTAATAAAGATACCGGTGCTAAGAGTGATCCTAGGCTTCAGTTCAATAACTTTCAGCTACTGCATGATGTCATGGATATTTATGCAAGAAAACTCACTATTCAGCTTGATATAAATCATATTAAAGAAGAGCAAATAGATAACTTAAAAGATATCATTCGTGCTCATAGAGGCGATCATATTTTGAATTTTATTGTTTACGAAATGAAAGAAATGGTGAAGGTTGACATGACAAGCAGAAAGCAAAAGGTAAAGATCTCTCAAGAGCTGCTTGATGCATTGGAAGGAGAACAGTTAGTATATAAATTAAATTAAAAATATTTTTATAAATCGCTAAATATCAAAGTGTTGCATTATATAGAATGCCAATTTTATATTTGAAAATCAATAATATGTACAGTTAAATAGGTGCTTCTGATGCTTTCATAACGAAATCTAATATGTACGCTGTAAGTTTTGGCAGAATATTTGACTATTTTTACATATTAATCGAAATTAAAAACAAACATTATGGCTTTAGAGATAACAGATGCTAATTTTGAAGAAATGGTACTTAAAAGTGAGCAACCAGTAATGGTCGATTTTTGGGCTGCCTGGTGTGGACCTTGCAGAATGGTAGGACCAATTATTGAAGATATTAGCAAAGATTATGAAGGTAAAGCAGTTGTTGGAAAATTGGATGTAGATGCCAACCAAGAATTCGCTGCAAAGTACGGAGTAAGAAATATTCCAACCGTATTAATTTTCCAAAATGGTGAAGTAGTAGGTCGTCAAGTAGGAGTTGCTCCTAAGAACACTTATGCAGAAGCTTTGGATGCTTTGTTATAAGACTTTCAAGTTCTCTTTATAAAGAGAAACATATATTTTGAAAAAAGACCTGGCAATTATGTCAGGTCTTTTTCATTTATAAATATTCTTTACCTTAGAATATCGGTTTACTCCGAATGTGAATTTCTACCTATGAAGAAAGATCTCCAACAACATATAAATGAGCTAAACGGTTTTTTAAATCTTGAACTGCTAGCGCGCCAAGTAGTAGAAGGATTTATTTCTGGAATGCATAAGAGTCCCTTTCATGGTTTTTCTGCTGAATTTGCAGAGCATAAGATCTATAATAATGGAGAAAGTACTAAACATATAGATTGGAAGCTGTTTGCAAAAACAGATAAGCTATATACCAAGCGTTATGAAGAAGAAACAAATTTGCGTTGTCATTTAATTATAGACAACTCTTCCTCTATGCATTTCCCTCAAGTTAAAAGTTTTGATAGAAATAATCTCAATAAGATTAATTTTTCAGTATTAGCAGCGGCATCTTTAATGCATATTCTAAAGAAACAAAGAGATGCTGTTGGTTTAAGCGTGTATAGTGAAACTTATGAGTTCTATGCTCCGGAAAAAGGAGGAGAGCGGCATAGACATATGCTTTTAAAGGAATTGGAGCAAGTAGTTAGTTCTAATCCCAAAAATAAGAAGACCAACAGCTATAAGTTCTTACATCAAATAGCTGAAAAATTAAAAAGACGATCTCTTGTGTTTCTTTTTACAGACATGTTTCAGGATGACAAGGAGGAAGCAGAATTATTTGAAGCGCTGAAACATCTAAAATATAATAAGCATGAAGTAGTACTTTTTCATGTAATAGATAAAAAGCATGAGCTTAATTTTGACTTTGAAGGAGCTCCAAAACGATTTACAGATGTAGAAACTGGAGTTCATATAGATCTTTATGCAGATAATTTTAAAGAATCATATCAGAGAATGACCAAAATTTACTTTGATTCTCTCAAATTACAGTGTGCAAAATATAGAATTAAGTACGTAGAAGTAGATATAGAAGAAAATTTTGAAAAAATTTTAACCACCTATCTAGTTGAAAGACAAAAAATTGCCGGCTAAGTTGAGGGGTGAGGTAAAATAAATTAAAAAAAAGGTTTGTGTAATCTAAAAACAGCTGTATATTTGGCATCGCAATCAAGCAACGGTCTGGTAGTTCAGTTGGTTAGAATGCCTGCCTGTCACGCAGGAGGTCGCGAGTTCGAGTCTCGTCCAGACCGCAAAATTGCAACAAAAAAGCTTCAAGAAATTGAAGCTTTTTTTATGCGCTATCATGAAATCTGATTTGTATCATAAAAAGATGATATACGATGGTTAAAATGCTTGATTTACCAAGTAGTGACCATTAAGAAGTAAGCTTTCCTAACCCATCAGAAGTCCAATGCTTATTTAAAGGAAATAGCCGACGTTTGTGGCATCAAAAAGAATTTAACCACCCCATTAGCCCGATACACCTTTGCGACCAAGCTAACACTTTCTAAAGGCGTTCCTATTGAATCTGTTGGGAAGATGCTTGGACATAAATCTTTAAAGACAACACAAATCTACGCTAAGGTGTTAGACGAGAAGGTAGGAAAGGATGTGGAGGCTTTAGAGCAAAAGATGAGACTTCAAAAAAAGATAGATTAATTCCGAATTTACCAACTCTTTAAATTTAAAATACCAGCTTAAAACTAGTTAAATGGCCCTACCCAATTAATTTTATTTATAACCGGCATTTTTCTTTATATCAACTTTAAATCCTTCATGATCCCTATAAGATGCGGATTTGTATTGGCATTAAATTCTTCCCTCAGTTCTTTTAAGCGCTTCTCAATAGCGCTTTTACTGCTGGGTTTTATGTTGTTGTTTTGTAATTTCTGCTGAATTTCATCCTGAGTCAAACCATTGGCAAGGTGTTTCACAATATTGATCTCGAAATCATTTAATACTAATAGGTTACTTTGTTTTAAGGCATTCTCAATTGCTGGTGAATTATAATTTTCGCCTTTATCTACTTGAAAAATCGCTTCTTTTAGTTCTTTCAACCCATTTCGATCCTTGCAAACGTAGCCATGTATATTTCCTGTTTCCCAAATGTTTTTAACCGTCTGTGGATGGTCTTCTATAGAATTTACGATTATTTTTAAGTTTGGATCTTCTTGTTTAAGGCTAGCTATTAATTCCTGTCCTGATCTTAATTTTTCTTCTCGATGATCCGGTTTAAAGCTGAGATCACAAATTAGAAGATCGAAGGGATGGCCTTCCTGAAGTGCCTTTTTTGCAATTAGCCAGGCTTTATCACAGTATTGGGCATGTGTTACTTCCAGTATCCCCAATTCTTTTAAAATAGCAGCCACCGCGTGGTTAATGCTATCCATATCTTCGGCAACTAAAACTTTTTTAAACATGATAAAGCTATAATGGAATTTGAATGTTCGTTTTGAATCCTTTTCCTATTTCAGTTTCAAAGCTAATCTTTCCGTTTACTGAAAAAATACGGTTTTCCACATTCTTAAGTCCATTCCCAGATTTTATTGAAGACAACTCCGTACCCAGGCCATTATCAGAATAATCTATATTCAAATAATTTTCGGTTCTGTTAAAGATAATCGCTACAATACTGGCAGTACTGTGTTTTTTCATATTCACCATTAATTCCTGAAGTATGCGATAGATTAAGATTTTCTTTTCTGCAGAAAGACCTTTCCAGTTTATAGCATTTTCACCCTTAATAATTAGTTTCGTATTTGCAGGAGCAGCATTAGATAGAATACTTAAAAGGTGATTTATGTAATTTTCTCCAGTATCTATTTCACTATTAGCTCTAGAAATATCTCTGGTTCGGGAATAAATACTCGCCAAATTATCCAAGACATCTGGGGTAGCAATAGGCTCTAGACGACCCATCATGTTATAAATATCATTGGCTAGTTCGTCATGTATCGTTTTAGAAATACGAGTTTCGGTATTATAAACTTCCTGTAATTTCTCTTTTTTATGTCTCTGCTTGAAATAGTATAGAAAAAAACCACCAATACTTAAAACTAAAAGACTTCCAAGGGAAAGAATAATCATTTGATTTTCCAATTGTTCAGTTTCTAGTTGCTGACTAACTGTTTCTGCTTCAAGATTATTTATTTCTTGCTGTTTTTGTTCCTCATCAAATTTAATTTTAGCAAAAGTGTTCTTAGCTTTTAATTGTACATTTTGAAGACTGTCATTAAGCGTAATAAACCTATTTGTATAGATTTTGGAACTTTCTCCTGAAGAAATCCTTATGATTCTTTTTAAAGCATTTAGTTCTGAATGCTGGCTGGAATTCTTTTTCGCCGTTTCTAACCACTTAAATGCATAGTCCAGTGCCAGTGTAGGTTTATCCTTTTCGTAGTAATTGGAAAAATGTTCATAACTGGCGGTCAAACCATCTAAATCTTTTGATTTAAGCCGAAGTTCGAGAGCCTGTGTAAGTTCATCTAAGACAGGAGAGGAAGAATCTTGCATCCATTTTGTGTAGGCATAATTATCAATAAAACGAGCTTTGGAATCTTCATCGGCATATTCAACTTTATCCAAAACTCCTTTAAAGGTAGAGAGTGCACTTGGGTAATTTCCATTATCCCTATATGCCAAAGCAATATTATTTAAAAAGCTTAGACTATCTTTTGTAGAAATTGAATATCGAAGCGCATTTCTATATTCTTTTATGGCATCCTCATAGAAACCTCTTTCCCGATAGGATATGGCAATTGCATTGTACGCACTGTTTATATAAGATGAATCTTTTGCTTTTATAAGAAGTTTTAAAGCCGATGTGGCATTCTCTTGGCTACCATTATAGTCAGCCATCCTGCTTTGTGCATTTGCCATTTCCACAGATCTTTGTCCCGCTCGCGAGCTATCCCCTACTTGTAAAAACAGATCTCTAGATGTATAATAATTTTTATATGCTTCTTCTGAATTGTTGAGCGCTTGAAACACAGCAGCCTTGCGATAATATCCTAAAGCAACAAAGTAAGTATTCTTTTGTAATTCTGCAGTTTTGATGAGACTGTCGGTATAATCGAGTGCAGATTTGTAATTATTTTGCCGTTTTTGAACATAAATTATCCCATCCAATAAATAAAGACTTATACTATCTTTTTTAAGATTCACACTTTCCAATCCTTTTTCAAAAGTGATAAGCATTTGGGTAGGATCTTTCTCTTTAATTCCTTTTTGGAAAAATACTTCTCCTATTCCTGGTTTTACTTCAGCAGTTTCTACTGAATCCTCTTTACAGCCAATATAAAAAAAACAGATAAATAGTAAAAGCAGGTAAGTTCTGGGGGTTCTCATATAACGAAAATAGGAAAATTACCTGTGTTAATTAGTGCCCGAAACCGTAATAAATCAAATGTGTTTGCTTTTAAGATGGCATATCAAACATCTAAAACTGTAACAAAAACACCAATAACTTTTAGTTCACTTATTTCGTTTTCATCTAATACAATGTTTTTATAACAAGGATCAAATGATTGTGGTTTTAAGATTATTGAATTATGAGCCCAACTATCGACCGTTGTAATTTTTTCACTGTGATAGGATTTTATTGTATAACCTGCACCAAAATCAGAATCTTGAATATTGTAATGTTCAACTAATACGATTTTCCCTTCTCGAGAACCTCCAGGGTCTTTTTGGAATAAGCACCAAGATCCATTTTCAATTTTCTTATTCATTGATTCACCAATGATTTGACAAACAAAATAGTCTTCTCGTGCGGAGATGTTCATTGGTAATTCTACCCATTGAAAATCCTCGTAAGCAGATGGAGTTTGCAATTCACTAAATCCACCAGCTGCAGCATAAATATCAAATACGGGAACCGAATTTATATATGGTTTGACATCTGTAAAAGGTAAAGTCCGTAATTTGCTTTCAGTTTTGAAAGAAGAAATATGTTCCTTGAAGTATTCGCGTAAATTCTTATCACATGCATAAATATAAGAGCCTTTAATTGCTCTATACATTATTGTCTTATAGATGTTTATAATGTATGCTTTTAGATCCTCATCAGTAGCTTGTTGTTTTCCATATTTATCAAAGTATTTTTCTTTTAACACTTCGATTTTCCTGGTTTTCTTATTGAATATAATTTCCTCACCAAAGATAATTCCGGTGTAGTTTAAATCGTAACCCTGAGTTGTGTGAATACTTCCTACCTCATGGAAGGCATTGGGTGAATTAACCCAATCATCCGGAGTTCTATTCCATTGAAATTCCAATCCCTCTATTTTTATATCCATAGCATCGGGTGTAGTGCCTCTTGTATCCGAAATCCAAGGCCAGGAATATCCTGCAACTAATCTACATAAACTATATTGATCTTCTTTAATTTTAAGTTGAGCATACATGTCCTTTAGTGAATCGAAAACTAATAAATCATATTTCTCAGGAGTGTAGAATTTCTTATCATCACGCTTAATATTTAATAGATCATCTACAAATGTGATATAATCATTTCCACCTTGTGAACGCATTTGTGATTTTAGTTCAATAATAATCGAATCTTCTTCAGATAACAGATTGTCAAAGTGGGATGAGTCAATATCAGATGGTTTTATTGATTGGGCCGAATCATAAAAAAATATTTGATTTTTACTATTTGCAATTATCCAATCTAATTCGTTCCCAGTATCATCTAAACCTAATCTTTGATTGCATTTTTTGAATGCACCTCTCCAGCTAATATTTTTATATTTTCTTAAACGATGTGCTTCGTCTACAATTAATAAGTCATATTCTTTTTTAAAAGTTTGTGTAGGACTTATTACCATGGATTTTTTTAATCCGGGAGTTTTAGAAAAAACATTTTGTAAAGTTTTCCTTAGAGAACTCATAGCTATAACAAAACCAATCTCTGCTTTAGGGTATTTTTCTTGATAGGATTTTATCAAATTTATTTCTTGAATTTCATTATCACTAAAATCATCCATATTTGAGTTAGAAACATCAGAATCTAACAACTTCATTAGGTAGGTAGCAAGGATTGTCTTCCCAGTACCTGCACTTCCTTTGATAAAAATTTTGCTAGATTGTTTAAATGTTAATGCTTCAATTATTTCTAAAACAGAATTGTATTGGTCTTCATTTAGTGATTTGTAAGGAGAATATTTAAAAAGTTCAGAGTTTTCAATTTCTTCAAGCGATTTACTAACTATTTTATTTTTAATTAGATTGCTCCAAATATCTGAGAATAGATTTTTGTATAAATCTTGCTGATAATAATTATGATTAATTAAACCAAAATTACCATTTTGTAATTCATAAGTACCTTCTGAAGAGATGTACTGAATTAATTTTGATTCAATATCTAGTGTTGCAGATTTATTAAATTTATCAGAACCAATTATTGATATTTGATTAAAGGCATTGGCTTTTTTGGGGTTTGCTAAATGGTTTTTTATCCTATTCGAAAAGTTTGTAGATTCACCAACATATGCAACACGCTTTTTTTCATTTTGTATGAAATAGACCAATGGCCATTGGTTTTTTACCCATGTGTTTTGGTTAATCTTATTTAAAGAGTTTTTGTCAAAATCATATCGCTCAGAAACTTCTATTGATAAATCAAAGGCTGAATTCATAAATCAGTTATTTTTAGCATTCCCATTTGCCTTTGATAAAGGATTTTCTAGATCAAAGTATGGTTTTTCAGATTCGAATAACGGTCTCGATTAACGCAAGTTGCGGGTGTAGGGATGCAAACTTGTCGGCTTTGTTGTTTGTTGATGTCTAAAATATCACTTTTCATTGGAATATGCGTTATGAGCTGTTACCGATGTTATGTTCTTATTACTTATATGAATTTTGATGTTCTAATAAATATTCTCTATTCGGTTTATGATTATCATTATCAGGCATGTTAATCATTTTCCCATTTAAGTCAGTCGTTAATAACTTGTCATATGCAGAATAATCACCTTCATTTTTATTACTATTAAAATATTTTATAGTACAGTCTTGATTTATAGTTATCTGTCCAAAATCAAACATTTTATGATGATTAGAACAAAGCAAAATCCCATTACTGATTTCCAGTCTTTGTTTAGAATCTGACTTGGAATATGGAATAATATGACATGCATCTAAGACATTATGGATAGATAATCCACAAATACTGCATGAATTATTATATACTTTTAGTAGGGCATTTCGAAATAATTTTTGCGTAGTTCCTCTAACTTTAATTAACGAATAAATCTCAGACGAGGAATCCGGATTTTTAATTAATTCATTTACTAAATCTTCACTTGTCATTCCTGTTTCTGCAAATCCGAATGGATTATTTAGACTTTTCCAATTATAATCATAAACCTTATTAACTCCATCTTCAGAATTTTCAATATCCCATGCTATAAATCCACCCCCAGGTTTTCCTGTATTTTGGTTAACGACTAGTATTGTCAGAGGAGGATACCCATTATCCATGCAATAGTCCTGAATTAAACTCAGTACATGTTTAACTGCTCTATGATGAATGCCTGTTTTAATGCCGAGCTCTTTGTAACTTAATAAATTCTTATTTTTGGCAGAATCACTCAATACATTCCATGCCTTACACGCTCTTTCCTCTTGGTTTATTATCATATTTGCTAAGTTTAAATCGTCGCAAACTTTGATTGGCTTGCGTACAACTTATATTAAAGAATTAAATATAGATATTTAGTACAGTACTACGGTATAAAATTAGCTTTCTCTATTTTTATTCTATAGTTATGGATAATTAAAATATATATTAGTTTATTAGCCTTATATATACATAATTGAATTGATGAAGTAAATGCAATTCATTTTCAATATTTAAATTTTAAATGCTTATAACATGTTAAAGAAATGTTTCCCAAATAACAATAATGAAGCTAAAGCTTATGAAGGTGATATGCTTGATGATAGCACATTTTTTAAAGTTTTTCCTTTTGAAAACTCTTTGGAAAAGACATTGGAGAGTATAAATTTATTTCTATTTAATAATGGGTATCATAAGGTAATTAGCGAAGAATTCGATGAAGAGATGAGTTATAATGACCATAAATTTTCTATCTCAAAACATGGATATAACGAAGAATTAGTTCTTTTCGTAAAAAACCCTGCGCGTATATTTGAGCTAAGTGGTGTTCTTCGAAAATTACAAGATTTTAGAGATGAAAGGGACTGGGAACAATTCCACAATTCCAAAGATTTAGCCCTCGCAATTTCTATAGAAGCGAGTGAACTTCTTGAATTGTTCTTATGGAAAAATGCAGAGGATGTTGATATGGATAAAATGGAGGACGAACTTGCTGATGTTCTTTCATTTTGTTTTCTCTTAGCTGAAAAAAATGGTATTAACATCCCAGAAATAGTAGCTAATAAAATCGCGAAAAACGCTCTGAAATACCCTGTTTCTAAGGCTAAGGGCACCGCGAAAAAATATAATGAACTATAAGTGTTCTAAATAGAAAAGTAATTTACAGTGCGTCACAATTACATTTAAGGGTGCGAGATTTATAACATTGGAGTTATTGTCGGCTTTGTTGTTTGTAATTTAGTGTCTAAAACAGCCCTTTTCACCCGAATGGTCGCTACTTGACGGTAAACGATTTTGTGTTGAGCTAATTTTCAATAACATTATTATGAAGTTGAATATCTTCATCAGTTATTTTAACCCATTCTTTAGTGTAATAATCTTTTGAATAAAGTTCGTTTTTTATCTTATCCCTATAAAGATTATTAAAATAATTTTTAAGGTCATCATAAGATGAAATTTCAGTTTCAAAATCTCGCTTATTGTAATATAGAGTATTTTGATTTTCATAGTAATGTTTGGGAGCGTCAGTTTTTTTAAATCGACCAATCACAAACTCATCCAAATCTCCACAAAACCTTATTTTTAATACTTCTTTACTTTGGGAAATTTCATCAAAAAACATTTCAATGTTAAAATCTATTTTCTCAGTATTTAGCTTTACAGCTCCGATAATATTAGGAATTGTTAGACCATTGTGTTCCTCTTCGATACACCAGTAGTCAATTAATTTGTTCCAGAATTGGGGGTTTTCATTCATATTTAACATTATAGCGGTCTTGGTTAAGTTAAGTAGCGTGGAGTAGGGACGCGTTCTTGTCGGCTTAGTTGGTTTTTACTTGATGTCTAAAATAGCACTTTTCACCAGAATGCCTGCTATTTGCGCTTAACAGATGTTGCCAGTAGAGTTTTTCCTCACAGTTTTTCCGTTAGAAATTCCGTTATTTTATCATTCCGTTTTTGGATTAATTCTCTTGTCCAAGTTAGATTATTCTTTGTCATTTCGGCGATTTCTCTTTGCTGATTAGACTTTGTATAACTATCTCGTTTGTCTGCAAAAGGTTTGTTACCAACGGAACAATTATGTGATTTTGATAGTAAAAGATAATTTCCTAAACAATCGATAAACTGTGTCCTAAATTCTTCATCGTAAATGTCATATCCATTTTTGGGATTTTCAGTTTGTGGTGCAATGTGTTCTAATTCTGGACTTTCGACTGCATTAAATCTTGTTTGAGCGTAACCATTTTTTCCATTTGATTCAAGATGGTTTTCGTATTTCCATAATAGAAATTTAGCTGTTGAATGATTTACAGCACCTTGTATTGATTTTTCAAATGCATTATCATTCCAATAAGACCACCACCAATTTTCGGATGGAACTGTTTTTATAAAATCTACTCTTTCAATAATCGGTTCTATGCTTTTGTTTTCTTTGGTAAATGTTTTGTAAACTCCATCAAGTCTGGAAGTTATATCTGCTCTTGTACCAATCAATCTTTGTCGAATAACTAAAGACTCTAAACTCGCACACAATTTTTCAATATTTTCTTTACCAATATTTAAAGAATATGCTTTAATGACAAATGGTATTGCAATACCGAAACCTCCAAGTGTAATTAAAGAATGAATCTGTAAACTTTCTTTCTCGTCTTTACCAAAAAAGTTAGTTAAGTGTTCAAAACTCGTGGAAAGATAATATGAAAATTCTTTAATGAAAGAAATTGAACCTTTTTCATCAAGTAGTTTATTAATTTTCTCAAGTGCATTGTTTTCCCAAAGTGAATTGAAATAAACTCGCATTGTGTAAACTAAAACATCATCTTCGTTAATATTATATTCAATCGATGAAATCGATTTATATATTTTCTCAAATCTATTTTTTATTTCCTGAATCAGTTCTTCTTTTTCTTCATCTCCGTAAAGATGAATGTAAAACATAAATTGAGCTTTTATAATTTCTAAGTTTGAAGGTTTTTTGCCTCTATTGTTTTGGAAAATAAACATTTGGATTGCTTCGGATTCGTCTTTTACAGGGTGAGTTGTACAAGATGAAAATTGCAATGTTTCCAACATTTTGGTTATATAACTTTCATCTTTTGTGGAAAGTGAATTTTTAAAAAAATCAAACGCGTTTACTATTCTTTTTGCAGAAGTTGTTTCAAGTGCGTTTTTTTCCGTCTTTGTTTGGTCAATAACGTAATCTCTAAAAAGTTGATTGTCGTATCCGACTGTTGAAAATCTATAAGTCAAATTACGTATTAAAATATCTTCTTTTGTTTCTTGTTCGGAAATAGTTAAAGGTCTAATTTCTTCAAGTCTTGAAAATAAAGCTGAAAGAAAAATTGTTATAGTTGTTAGTCTTTGTTGTCCATCTATTACACCATATTTATTATCACTTTTTTCCTCAAATAGAAAGTGACCAAAATAGTATTTCGAGTTAGTTTGACTTTTATTGTAGTTTTCTAAATCTGAAAGAAAGACATTTACTTGTTTTGGTGGTTTTGACTTTTCAAATTCAGTTTCCCAAGAATAAGCTCTTTGATAAGTTGGAACGAAAATTTTATTACCTGCTAATACTTTTTTTATTGTTGATGATGCTTCCATTAATTATTCTATTTCTTCTTTAAAATTTTTCGTTGATTAATACCTTATTAACTTGCTGAACGGGTATTATTTTTTTTAAATGGATTGAATTAAGTTATTGTGGTTTAATATTTTCAAGCTATTGTTATTTGCTTGACATTTTTTCTTGAACTTTAAGTTGTATTCCTTTGTCCGCCATTGTTGCTGCTTTTTTCGCTAAGGAAATGTCAATGTTATGATTATTAATATTGTTATAATTGGATAGCCAATCTTCCAATCTCATTTTTCCTTTAGATTGATTAATACTTCGCAAAGTAACGGCAACGTTTTCAGGACAATTTACCACCTCTGCTATTTCAAAATTGGTAAGTCGATCGCGATAAGCCATGAATATAGCTTCTGAAGAGCGGATATGCTCATAATCATAGCGATCGCCACCACGTAATATTTCTCCTGTATAGCAATCTTTATAAAGTGCTTTTCCATCTCCACCTCTTGCCAATGCTTCTAGGTGCATTTTCGCTTTAGCTTTTGTGAATAGCAAATCTATTTCGGCGCGGTGGTAGGGACGGGTTTGGTTAATCATAATTATTGTAAGGGGAGTTGAATATGAATAAAGTTTGCTTGGTCTTTCCTGTCGTTCTTATTGTCCTTCTAAAAACCAAGCTTTTAATTCCTTCTGTCATTCTTGTCCTAGTTATATAAAACGTGATATAAAAGTTGTTCCCGCCAAGAGAAAGAAGAGATTCATTTTTATACCTGCGATATCAGAATTCTTAATATTGGTGACGGGTTTCACTATTAATTTGGAAGTATTAATTTTAGATTAAGCTTTTTCCAATTCTTTTTTTTCTGAAAATAATTGTTCCTGAAATACTTGTAATACCTCTTTGGATGAATACAACGGAATTTTATTTTTTAATTCAGGTGCAAGCCCCTCAAAAATTAATAAAATAATTTTCGGCAAAAAAGTAACTGGGAGTAAGACAATTTCCGCAACACTTTCCAAAATCTGTCCAAATCCGGTCTCAGATTCTTCTTCATTCTTCTCTTTTATAGAGTATTTCAAGTCCCTCCCTAGATCAACTTCAACAGCATTGACAATTACATCCTTATAAAAATTTTCGGCTTCCGTTGCAATTTTGGTTAGTTCATAGGAAATAGCTTTATTTTCACTAATTACAGTTTTATTTAAGGATCTTTGAATTTTATCTAAATCATCTTTAGAGGCATATCCTAAAAAGGATTTTTTTTCGAGTTCATATTCTAAAGTTTTATATAACCTTTTTTTAAGAGATTTCTTCCCTGTTGAGATTTTTGACTCAAATAAGTATTTGATCCGATCACCTAATGATTCTGCTGTGGAGAATTTTATCTTTTCTACCAGTTCTTTCTTTCCAAAAGTCTTTAAAACCGTTTTAATAGCGCCGATTCCTTTCGTTTTTTCAACATTATTTACCAAGATGGTTTCCACCCCAAGTAACGAGTTAACTTTTTCAGAAAATTCTCTGGCACCTCTTGAATCACCTTTTGTGATTACAATAATAGGTTTTAATTTTTCCTCTTGAATCGCTTTTATTGTTCTGACCTCAAAATCTTCAATTCTCTTTCCTTCTCCTGAAATACAGTAGATAACAGTATGAAGCCATTTTCTAACATCCTTTTCTTGCTGCTTCTCATTCTGAAATTGCTTGAATTCTCCCAACCAGATTTCCTCTTTCCCAGCTTCAAGACCCCAGGAATCATAAATGTTGACTTTTTTTTCGGAAATAACACCTTCCTCTAAATGGAAGCCTTTCACAGTTACAGGCTTTCCGACTCCTACAGCGGCTTTTTCTATACCAAAAAGATAATTGAGAAGAGAACTTTTCCCAACTCCTGATTTTCCAATTATTGAAATATTATATCCCTCCATTACTTTCTGCTTTTTTCTTGAAAAATTGATTGAAAAGTTCAGCGAAAAGAGTATCGAAATTCTCTAATATATCGCTCGCTTTTGTTGTATCCCCATTTATAATTTGCATATTTATTCTAAACATTAATTCGGAGGTCGCCTTTCCCATTGCGTAAGTAATTATGGAAGCTACGGTAGCGTTTATTATACCTCCAATGACAGATCCCACTCCTGGAATTAACTTTAATAGATTTCCAACTACACTACGTCCAATATTCGAAATCACTAAAGATGCACCAGAAGTCACCATAAAGTTTTTAGCAATTTCTTGATAGTTATCGAAATCATAGACAAAAAGAATTCTCGCAATCATCCCAGCCTGACTCGCAATCAGTACAGGTGCATCAGAAAAAGGAATAGGGCTAAAGCCAACTAATGCATTTCCTGCAGTATGCTGTGCAATGATTGCCTCAGCTTTTGTCCGCTTAGCTTCTACGTTTACCATCTGCGCACTAATAAAGGCCAGTTCTAAAGATTTAGGTAAATTTTTAATAGACCAATCCACGACTTTAGAGAGATTTAAATTCTGTTCCGTTTCGAGGTAATGTTTTTGATTAGTGGTAAAAAATGGCGATTCATTAGAAGAATAAGCCTTTTCAAAGCTTAAATGGGGATCCATTGCACTTAACAATGCATTAAGATCATCCTCATTAACTTCGTCACATTTGCTAAAAATTAAAGCTACGGGTACATTGTAAGCTTGAAGTTTCAAATGAAGGTCTTTATCATAATCTGTAATTCTAGATGAACTTGCAGATATAACATGCCAGATTAAATGAATTTGTTCTTCAACGGGTTTAATACTATTCTCCTTTAATCTGCTTAAAATGTCGTCTTGAAATTTTGTATCTCCGTCTATTTCAAAACCCTCTGTATCAAACAAGTTTATAGGTTTTTCAGGCGTTGCAATTTTATGAATCCCTCTTGTTACGGGCTGCCCAATCCCGACATCCGCGGTTCCTTCTCCAAAAATCTCATTCACAATGGTACTCTTGCCTACCCCAGTTCCACCTACAATTAAAATATTAGGTCTTTTTACTTCCGCTTCAATTTTTTTGAATTCTTCCTCAAACTTGGAGGAAATTTGCTCATGACTGTCTGTTCCTATCATTTTTTTTGTTTTATTTAATTAGTATTTATTGATTCATAACTTTTGCTATTTGGTTCTACCCAAGATTTACACATTTCTCTGGCAGCCTAAGAATTTAATTTTAATTCCTTTAGGCATAAAAACTTATAGAATTAGTTTTTTCTTTCCCTTAGCGTTTGAAGTAAAATCACATAAAATTTGATATCAGCTTTTACACATTTTTCTATCACATTTTAAATAATTTTTTCAATCATATTAAAATAAAGAACACTCCAAAAACCCAGGATTCAAATATCCTTCTGTTTTTAAATCTAGCCCATTTACTCTCATAAAAGCTTTATGGACTTTCTCTTTTTCATCTAATGGATTTGCAAACATTGAACTTATTTGAATTGAAAGGCCACGATCTATATAATCTCCATTAACGTTCATTGAATGTTTGTTTTTCGCTTCAAATGTTGCCATATTTTAGATTTCTTACTAAAGTTATTCTTTGGTTTATTCAGTTTTTGAAATCGTATTAAAAGCTTCTATTATTGCTTCCTTCCCAATTATACTCCCTTGATTTCTCTTATACCCAAGAATAAGTGTTTCTTTGGCTATCATGAAAGATCTGTGAAAATCTGATTTTTTTTGCCTGTCTTTTTCAGGAAACAAAACCTGAACTTCATCAAAAGCTTTGAAGCCTTCACAAATAATGGCTGAAGGTTCAATGAATTCAATGAATTTCTTAGTCCACATTCTACCACATTCAAAGATTTGGGAACTTAAGTTTTTTGGTAATATTCTCAAAAGTTGGTTAAAATCGGCAACATTATTTGTTGCCCAGGGATAGAAATTAATTTTTACTGTGGAGTTTTCTAGATCACTCTCTTTACCTGCCATGGCAAATAAACTTTTGGTTTGTTCTCCTAAGCTATGCTTATTTAGGTAATACTCTAAAGCTGGCATAGGAGTAAATTCTTCAACGATTTTGCCGTGCCATTTAGCGTAACCACCACCAGGATTAAAACCAATTAATAGGAATTTAGGCTTGTATATTAATGGACTAAATAGTGGCTGACAGCCTTTATACAACTCCTTAATTTGAGGATTGGCATTAGCTGCTTCAAGAATTTTATGATGTAATAGGATTGCTTCTCCAGAGATCTCTGAAAAAGCCGAATTAAGATCCCGCATTTATTAATTAGTTTAAGCAACGTTAAGGTAGGGCCTTAATATTTTTTTAAATATATAGTTTTTATTTAAATGATTCCAAAGGAAATCCACAATTGGCGGGATTTTTTAGAAACCGCTTCATGATATTTATAATTATTAATGCCCTACCATTAATAATCAGTTATTTACATAAAGCGGTGTTTTAGCTAGTTTGTGTGTTTTAAATTTCAAATTAATGCGTTACTAACGTCAGGAGATGACGTTTATGGATTTAATTTTAAATGACGTGACTTGTCGCCATCAAATTCTAACATTGATTTTTAATTAGTTGATCATGCATTACAAATGATATCTAATTAATATGTGATTCAAATTAATTGTAAGTCAATATAAAGTCACACTTTCATGAAATTTAAAAAAATAATTAAAATAGTTTTAATACTCATTCTTTTCCTTAGCGTTACATCATGTGCTTCAGCAGGTGTAATAGAATATGAATATGGTTTTTTCGCAGGTGTTTGGCATGGCTTAATCTTACCTTTCTCATCGATAGGAAGCTTATTTAATTCTGATATAGGTATTGTCGCATCGACTAATAACGGAATTCCCTATTATTCCGGATGGGGAGTTTCCGTTTTAATTTCTTTAGGTTTTTATGGATCTTTATCTACTTAAGAAAACAGAGCTTAACTACTCAAGAATCATTTCGCTATTAATATTTTAACCAAATTCTAATAAGAATTTAGGGCACTTTGGAGTTGTTCTCTGATTTCTTTCTGCAAACTTTTTGGTTCTACAACTCTCACTTGGTCCCCATAAGAAAGTAGCTCCATTCTAAAATCATAGGTAGGTTTTATAAAATAGCTAAATCTAATTTCATCCTTATTTTCTAGGATCATTTTCTGACTATCATGAAGAGGTAAAGAATTTATATATCTACCTTGTTGTAGCGTAAAGGATAGAATCACATCGATTGCCTTTTCATCGGTTCCATTGATAATACCAAAACTTTCTTTAAACTCTTTGTGAGCATTATAGGTGACTGGCTTAAATTTGAGTTGCGTGATATTTAATTCCTCTATACGGTCTATAGAAAAGTTTTTGATAGCATCATCCTTCTCATCCAAAGCTATTAGGTACCAGCGATTCCTAGCTTCCTTCAGTGAAAGTGGTTTTACCTTTCTACTGCTATGTGATCCATCCCAAAATTTGTGGTAATTAAACTCAACAAATATGTTATTTTGAATAGCATGGATCAAACCGGCCATATGCTCTGTTCCCAAGTGTCTTCGGTTTTCAAAAATTAATGTATTCCCAAAACCTTTAGACATCCTGATAGCATTTACGATCTCAAAATTTTCCCTAAGTCTTTTCGTTTGTATATCTTCAATATCGTCTTTGATATAATATTTATTGGTGGAAGGATCTGATTCAATTTCTATTTCATAAATAGAAGCAATTGCTTTGATATCTCTTTGTAAGGTACGTTGAGAGGTTTGTAATTTCTCTTCTATTGCATCTGGATCATTCAACATTTCATCCTGAATTTCTTGAAAACTCATTGGTCTTCTTCTTAAAAGTGAAATGATCTTGGTATATCGTTTTATAGTTTGGCGTACAGACATGTTTTTATATTAAAAGCAGAGTTTAGAGGAGAAGATTTTTACTTGACTCTTAAATAGGTCCAAAGGAATTCGGTGTCCTAAATTAGGATCAATATGGATATCTATTTCTTCTTTTTGAATGTGATTCGCCAAAAAGGATAAAGTCTCTTTAGGATCTACTACATCATCAATTCCACCAAGAATTAACTGTTTAAAAGAATCTCCCTTTATGTATTCTGTTTTTAATTTGTAATCTCCTTCATGTTTAGATAAAGGTGGATTAAACAATAAGCAAGGCCTGCCAATTAAATCTGAAATAATATAAGAATTAAGTGCTCCCATGCTACTCCCAATAATTACATTAATCTCAGTTCCCCTTACTTTTTCGAGTATGAGTTCTGGCTGTATATGTTTAATACTGTAATCTATATCTGGTGCATAAACGTTTCCGTACTTTTCTAGTGCTTCACGTTTTTGATCGTTCAATTTGCTTTTAAGTCCATGTAGATAAAGTATGTTCATAGTTATTTAGTTAGTTGTTTGTTAGTAAGATCACTTCTATAAGATTTTCCGTCTTTTGGCCAATTCCATATGTCGGAAACTTCTTTTAAATTGAGTAATACATAATTTGAATCGGAGAGTTTTTCCTTTTCCATTCTTCTCAGTTTACGATTCGCCAACTGTTTTTCAGCTTTTTCGGAGACTGCAATGCAGTTAGGAAGGATGGGATGTTTTCTTTTAGAATTGCTCATGTTTCGATCACTAAGAACAAATAAACAACAAGTAAGCGACAAAATATGTCGTTATTTAATTAATGAAAATTTTTTTCTCGTTCAAAGTACTAAATGATCATGCTAAATAAAACCCATGAAGTATAACGGAATCTATAATTTCTTTAAGTAAAGCTTAACCAACCGGGAACCCCTCCTCAGATAGCTTACGCTCATGAAAAGTAGTTACGAGGCATAAAAAGTAATGTTCCAAAAGTGTTTTTTATGAAAATTGGTTATTTTATGGATGACATTATGATTAACGATTATCCTTTAAGAATCAAAGAGAAAATAAGATCTTAACACAAGAATTGGTAATGAAATGCCCCAAAGCTACCATAACTAACCTGCGAGTGTTTCCTGTGCTGTTTTTATAGCGTTCGGGAAGATAAGCGTTAAGTAAAAACAGCATAGGGCGCATTGCTATTTTTGGTTTGTATCGTTTTTTTATTTGAACTGAAACTATATTTTTAAAACGGTTTTCTTATTTATAAAAATCGGGATGAGTATCTTCCTCTTCATAAGCTTTCTTTTCAATATACCGGGTTTTATTTTTGGGGTCTGCTAGTTTTATAATATTAAGCAGAATGTTGAGCGTTGGCTCTAAACTTTCTTTTTCCATTTTACGCAATAGTACTTCCAGGGCATCCATTCTTTTATTAAAAATGTGCAGTAATCTATAATTGCTAAGAGGGAAAGGTTGGAAAGGAGAGACATAATTATGTTCAAAAAAATCCAACATCGCTTCCAAGGTTTCGGTATAATTTACCTCATTTTCTATGGTGTATTTTTTAAACCGCTCAACGGTTTCAGAATGAAAGTTAATTCGGGAGAAATTCCTGCTCATGGTTTTTATTTTTTAAAGATTAGGATAATTGGTTGTACTGTTTGTAAAGCTTGCCAACCATTTACGTTAAATACTATCAATGGGGTGGTTCCTTAAAGACTCGATCTAACCTTTTTAAGGTTTTGAGCTGAGTCTACCGCTTCCTTTTGGATTTAACTTTGCTCCCAGAATGTGTATTTTTTTGTGGTAAGTCCAAGAATAAATGTTTTTTTAACTCTTATTTTTTTGTTAATTTGCTGCGAATTTATACCTGTTTGGTGTGTTTGATAATGTCTCATTGTTCAAGCTTGTGGCTTAGATAGATCTTTTTAGTACTTCGCCGCTATACAAGATTTATAAATTAAAAATATGAATTTGTCAAAATGGTTACAATTTATTAGACCTAATCTTAAGTTCTATAATGATGGTTTTTTTGAGTTTCCTTTTTTAGCGAATTCGCCCCAATTGTTTATCCAGAGTACTGTGAAGACTCCAGGAAGTAAGCATAATGCCAAAGAGCAGGTTGTTTATAGAAACAATCCTTTTATAAAAGGGGAGATGCGCTACCGCAATATCGATGAGGGCCTGTGGCTTACTATTACGGATATAAATTTCAAATACAATACATTGATCAAATCAATGTATGCCAAGAATATTCCAAGTGATTATTACACACTTACCTTTACCCTTTTTGAAAATGAGGTGAAATTTAAGAATACGTTCATAAATAAGATGCCGTTCCATAGTAAGTTCTGGGGGTTCAAAAAGCCAGGTACCGATGTTGGAGCTTATTTTCACAAGGGATCAAAATGTGAATTTTACATCTATCATTTTAGTCCTGAGTGGATAGAAAAGAACATTCCTTTTGATAGATTGGATAAAAATGTACCGTTCAAAAAGTTCCTTGATTCCGATAAGGGTTTTATCTCCTACCAAGATATTGTACCAAACGCGGAAGCATTGTCCCATGAAATCTTAAGGTATTTTAAAGCGTTCAATGACGATGTTTTTAGTGAAACACTATTGAAGGCGAAAACATTAAGTTTGGTATCAATTTTTTTTAAGAATGCCTTTGCGGATCTAAGAAAAGAAAACTATGAAGTAAAGGGGAGCATAGATTATAAAAAGATGGCTAACTGTGAACGTTTAATTTCAACGGATTTATCAAAGCCCTTTTTAGGGATCGATGCTATCTCGAGAACACTAAACATTTCCAGTTCTAAGTTAAAAATGGATTTCAAATCGGTTTACGGAACTTCAATTCTTCAATACAACATCGATAAGAAAATGCAGTTAGCACTTCAGTTAGTTCAAAATACTAAAATGCAAATTAAACAAATTGCATCGGAAGTAGGTTATGATAGTCCTAGCAAATTTAGCGCGGCTTTCAAAAAAAAACACGGAAAACTCCCTTCAGAATTTCGTTCGTATGAAATGTTAGACTGATTCTTTCAAAAAAGTACTTCAATAAAAAATTCTTCGAAGTCTAACTGATTCTTATTTTAAGTGGTTTAGAAGAACTAAGTTGATTAATAGATAAATACAACTAATCGATAATCGGATCGAAATATCCGTTGAATGTCTGAATAGGCTATCGATTTGGCTTTATGGGCTATTCGAATTAGTTGCAGGATATTAATTTCGTTGCCTTAAATAATATTCCAAAAACAGTTAAAAATAGCGTTTCACTTTTTTGAACGTAGCCTATACAAATCTAAATCCCCCCGCTTATGAAAAAAATTACTTTAACAATCACCTTATTTTTTCTGTTTTTTGCGCAAGCTGTTCTATCACAAACAATAAAATACGTGACGGTAAACGGTGCTGGAAATAAAGATGGAAGTTCATGGAGCAATGCTTCAGACAACTTACAGAAAACGATTAGTTCATCTAGCGGTGATACCCAAATATGGATAGCTAAAGGCACATATGTCCCTAGATCTGCTCCAGCCCCTAATAACAATCCACAGGATAGGAACAACGCTTTTGGCTTAAAAAAAGATGTGAAATTATATGGAGGCTTTAGTGGTGCCGAAACAAGTCTTGCGCAAAGAGATATTGTTGCAAATGAAACCATACTTAGTGGTGATCTAGGTGGCGGTAATTATGCACATCATGTTGTATTTATCCATGCATTTGCAGACACTGATAAGTTTTACTTAAACGGGTTAACTATTAGTGATGGAAAGTCTGATGTACTTGATTATTATAACATATCTGAAGAAGTTGGAAGTACTACATCTACTAATCAACAGCTTGAAGATAAATATCCAGATTGGTTTGTTTCAATGACAGAAAGCCCGTATTACGAAATGGCTTCAATAGGGTTGCAACTAGCAGGAGAAGACGGATTACCAGGTGTACTTTCAATTCCAGGAGGTGATGCTAGATGGGTGACAATTTCTAATACATCTTACCCACAAAGTAATGGAGCCGGTATATACAATGTAGCTGGAGATTTAACCATAGAAAATGTAACTTTTAAAAATAACACTGGTATTTTTGGTGCAGCTATAAGCGTACAAGAAGGCGGTCATACTACTATTAAGAACTCTATTTTTACTAATAATACAACAACTAATAATGGAGGTGCAGTTGTTTCCAATGACAGTTATTTAACAATTACAGGAGGAAGTTTTAACAATAATAGCTCGCTTTTAGGGGGTGCTGTTGTTGATATTGATGGAAGATCTTTAAATATAAGTGGGGTTACATTTACTAATAATAAAGCCATTAGTAATCAAACTGAAAAAGGATTCGGGGGAGCTATCTTCTTTGAAAAAGTGAGCGGAGCAGATTCGTCACCAAGAAATATCGATGATTGTACTTTTGATGGTAACAGCGCAGCAATTGCAGGTGCTATTTATGCAGGTGTAAATATTAGCAATCTTAAAATTACAAATTCTACATTTACTAATAATAATGCTTTGCTAATAGCAAGTAGTACACTCACTGATGGTGGAGGTGCTATTAAGCTTCAAAAAGTTATAAATGCAGAAGTAACAGGAAATAGTTTTAATAATAATTCTGCTTCAAAGGGTATAGGAGGTGCATGCGTATTCGATGAAACAAGCAATGTTACATTTTCAAATAACACATTATCAGGTAACACTTCTTTATCAGGAGGTGCTTTATACTTTAATAAAAATAAGAATACTACAACCGTAAATCAAAATACATTTACCGGGAATAGTGTTAGTTATACAAGTGATTTTTCTTCTTCTGGATTGGGTGGTGCGATAGCATCTGCCAATGATAATAATGTTCAAATCTCTAATAAAAATACATTTTCTGAAAATACTGCTGCTAAACAAGGAGGAGCAATTTATTTTGAAACGAATACCGTTAATTCAATTATTGACGATAATGTTTTCAACACAAATAGTTCTGATAAATTTGGAGGAGCAATATATGCAGCTACCACTAGCAAAGCTATTACTGGGGAAGTAACACTAAAAAACAATAAGTTCGACAATAACCATTCTATAGAAAGAGGGGGGAGCATTTTTTTAATTAATGCAATTACAACGAATATAAATAATAATTCATTTATAGGAAACAAATCATATATAGGTGCTGTTATAGATGTTGAAAGCATTGAAAAAACACGATTTTTTAATAATACGGTTAGAGGTAATGTTGGGACTACTAATGCGGAAGGATATTTGGGTGGTGTAATTACGACAGTGGCAGGAGTAAGTACAATATATAATAACATTTTTACGGGAAATGACGGCTTCACGGCTTTACTTATGACAAATTCAACTGTGGATTTTGTAAATAACACGGTTTGGAATGAAAAATCGAATAATGGTATTTATTTGTTTAGTAAAAACATTAAGTTTTACAATAATATTTTAGAAGCTGTTGATGGAACAAGCACTTCCGTTGCTTCGGCTGATGTTAAAAATAATTCTTTTAAAAATACTAATAATTATGTAGGTAAAAATAACAACGTTCGTGAATCAAACTTGTATTTTGTTGATGAAGCAAATTATAATTTTAATCTAACAGGCTGTAGCCCAATAATAAATAAAGGAAATAACTCATTATATTTGGGTGAATATCAAAACACTGATTTTTCTGGAAATAATAGAAAAGTAGATATAATTGATATTGGTGCTTATGAAAATGAATTGGGTATTTCTGGCAAAACAATGCCTACGGTTGCTTCAACACAAGCTTTTTGTAGTGAAGCTATTGTAAATGATTTACAAGCAACAGGCTCAACTATTAAATGGTATAGTCAAGCTTCAGGAGGAAGTCCGTTAGCCAATAATACTTCTCTAGTTTCTGGGAATACTTATTATGCAAGTCAAACCGTTAATGGTTGTGAGAGCGAGAGAGCAAGTGTTGCTGTGTCAATAAGTTCTACCGAGGCACCAACTGCAGAATCTCCACAAAATTTTATTATTGGCCAACAAGGCGTTAACATTGAAGTAAGTGGTAGTAATTTAAAATGGTATACACAAGAAGAAGATGGTACCGCATCAACAGTAGCCCCTTCTTTAAATATGTCGTCCGAAAATTCTGCTACCTATTGGGTTAGTCAAACCAATGCTAATAATTGTGAAAGTATTAGAACTAAAATAGTTGTTAATGTAACAAAAATACCTCTTACAGTTAAAGCTGATGATAAAACAAGATTATTTGATGGTAATGTTTATGATAATAATAACTATACAGCAACTTATTCTGGTTTTGAATCTGGTGATAGTGAATTAAATAATATCACAGGCAAACTTGCTTTTTCAGGTGATGCTATAGCAGCAACTGAGCCGGGTGTATATAAAATTATTCCTCAAGGTATTACTTCTAGTAAATACACGGTTTTGTTTGAAGAAGGAACCTTAGAAATAAAATCGAATTTAATTTTAACAGATAACATTTTATATGTAAGACAAGGTGTAAATGGAGATGGTTCTTCGTGGAGTAGTCCTTTAAATAATTTAGAGGTTGCTTTAACCAGAGCAGCTAATATTAATTCTGTTCATACAGATGATAATGACCCTAAAAAAGTTAAAAAAATATATGTAGCTAAAGGAATCTATCAGTTAGCTTCAGGGAAATCATATATAATGCCTGAAAACATAGAAATATATGGTGGCTTCGACCCTGATAATGGTGTTACAAACTTAGCACACCAACGTATTACAGGTAATTTAAATGATGGAAGTGTTTTAAGAGGGAGCAATGCATCGGTTATCAGAAATGATGACAACAGCTTAACTAATACTGCTGTTTTAAATGGTTTTACTATTACAAATGGTAATGCAAATAATGGAGGTGGTATATATAATAAAAATGTATCTCCAAAATTCGAAAACTGTATCATAAAAGTAAATAATGCTACTTCAAATGGAGGTGCTATATATAATGAAAACGCCAATACAACCTGGGTTAACTGCTTAATTATTAATAATACAGCTCCTAAAGGAGCATCTGTTTACAACAATGCATCGTTACCAACTATACTTAATTCCACTATAGCTGATAACACGGGTATACAAGGAGCAACATTGTATAATGCAAATGGTTCTACTCCAAGAATTGTAAATACAATTAGTGTAAAAAATAGTTCAGATATTGTTAATGATGCTAGTACTGCTAATTATGAAACTAGTTTAATACAAGGCGTAGACGGTATAACTCAAACCACTAGTGTTTTTGATACGAATTACACCTTATTAACTAGTAGTTCTGCTTTAAATGCCGGTAAAAATACTCCGGCTAACCTTGTTTTACCCGCCAAAGACTTACAAGGAAAATCTCGTATTATTGGTGCTACTGTTGATATGGGTGCTTTTGAGAGAAAGCAAACACAAACAATAACTGCAAGCGCTATTACAAAAAAATATGGAGATGAACCATTTATTCATGGTACTGCATCAAGCGGATTGCCACTGGAATATATTTCTTCTAGTAATACTGCTATTGCTAAAATAGAGGCTGGTAAAATTAAAGTAGTAGGTGTTGGAACAACTACGATAACAGTAAGCCAACCAGGAAATGATACTGAATACGATGCTGCTAGTGCAACTTTCATTTTAACCGCAGAGAAAAGAACTTTAACAGTAAGTGCAGATAACAAAGTTAAACTTCAAGATGGTTCTGTTTTTACTGGATTCACAGCGACTTATGATGGGTTTGTTTTTGACGACACAATAAAATATGATTTAATTGGAAATTTGACATATAGTGGTACTGCCACAACCGCTACTGCTGTAGGTGATGCTTATACGATAACTCCATCTGGGTATACATCTTCAAAATATGAAATTAGTTACACTGACGGTAACTTAACGATTCAACCTGATATTACTGTAGTAGATGGTACTTTATATGTTAAAAAAGGCGCTACAGGTAATGGAACCTCTTGGGCTAATGCTTCAGGAGAAGTTAGGGATGCGCTAGATATAGCACGAATAATTAATTCAAGTACACCATCAACAGTAACTAAAATATTTGTATCTATTGGGCAGTATATACCTAATAGTGGACAAAGTTTTAATATGCTTAAGGGGGTTAATATGTATGGTGGTTTTGATCCTGATAATGGTATTACTACACTTTCTCACAAAAGAAAATTTGCTGAGAGCATTCTTTCAGGTAACGGAAATAGGGTAATAACAAATGACGATAATGGATTAACTAATGCCGATATTATTGATGGATTTACAATAGGAATATCTGGTACTAGTATTGTAAGTCAAGGCGGAGGAATTTATAATAAAAATAGTTCTCCTACTATTGTAAACTGTATAATTAGGAATAATGCACTGTATCCTTACCCTTCGGTATTCAGAACATTTGGAGGTGGTATATATAACGACAACAGTAACCCTGTACTAGTAAACTGTATAATTAAAAATAATAAAGTTGGAGTTGGTGGTACTGTATCTTCAAATCCTAGCTATTTTGGATTTGGCGGGGCTATATACAACGTTAATACTAGTAATCCTAAATTGTATAACTCTACAATTACAGAAAACAGTTCTAGTTCTGACTTCAATAAAGCAGCTCCTGCCATTTTTAATGACGCAAACTCTACAACCTCATTGTATAACTCTATATATATGAATAATGAAAAGGGAGTTTCTAGCGGGATAGTATCATACAATAGTATTGTTCAAAAAGACGATAATAAAATAGAAGGTCTTTATAACAATTCCGTAACTGTAACTTTAGATCAAATTTTTAAACCAAATAGTATAGCGCTTAAAGAAGATAGTTTTGCAAAAGATAAAGGGAATAATTCATATTTATCTTCTGATCGCCTTTTAGGGTATGATATTAATGGGTATAAACGTCTAACAGGAACTATTGATGTTGGAGCAGAAGAATTGCGCGAAGCTCAAACTATTACAGCTACAGACTTAACTAAAACATACGGAGATTCTGATTTTGTTCATCCATCGGCAGCAGTAGCTAGTAGCTTACCATTAAGCTATACTAAAAGTAGTAACCTTACTATTGCTATGATTAAAGAGGGTAAAATTCATATACTAAATCCGGGTACAACTACCATCACTATTACCCAGGTTGGTAATGAAGTCTATGCTCCATCAGAAAAGACTTTTGTTTTAACTGTAGAGAAAGCAATGTTATCGGTAAAAGCAAACGATAAGACTAAAATTGCCAATAATTTACCATTGCCAAATGCAGATTATAATGTAAGCTATACAGGTTTTGTTAACGGTGATGATAGTTCTAAGCTAACAGGATCATTACAATATTCAGGTAGTGCCATAGGTAAAACGGAAATTGGTATCTATACCGATGGTATAATACCAACTGGTTTGTCATCAGATTATTATGATTTTGAATATCAAAATGGAACTTTAAAAATTCGACCTAATACTACGTTAACAAACAACACATTATATGTAAAACAAGGTAGTGTTGGTGGCGATGGGTCCTCATGGCAATTAGCCTTAAACGATTTGTCTTTAGCTTTACGATATGCCACCATTCTTAATAATGAAACACCAAACACTGTAAATCAAATTTATGTAGCTAAAGGTACTTATACACCAAATTACAGTGCTAGAGACAATTCCAACTTTATTGATGAAGGAAGAGATAATAGCTTTTTATTAGTAGATGGCGTAAAACTATATGGAGGTTTTGATGGAAATATTGCTGATGAAAGTATAATTAACCGAAATATTCAAAAGAATAAAACGATTTTAGATGGAAACTCTATAATCAATCATATAATTACAGTCTCTAATTCAAAAGGCAATAACGAAATAGATGGTTTCACGATCTTGAAAGGTGCGGCAGCAAGTGGAATACCCACAGCTGGAAGTGTAACTGTAAATGGAAAGTCAATTACTAGAGAATTTGGCGGCGGCATACGTGTCCACAGTTCCAACGTTACTATAAAAAACTGTGTTATTTCAGAAAACTCTTCAGGTAAAAAAGCTGGTGGTGTTTATATTACAGATGAATCGAATGTTACAATATATAATACACTTTTTTACGGTAATTCAGCTTATCACTATGGAGCAAATGGTTCTTCAATTGCAATAGATAACGCTAGTGTAAAAATCGTTAATGCTACTTTTGCAGATGTTGGTTCTGGAGATGGTATAGTTTATGCCTCTCATATTGTTACTTCCGGAGTTTCTAATTTAGAAGTATTTAACTCTGCCTTTAGAGATAACGTATATAACAAAGATATAATTAGAACAGCAGGTACAGTTACAATTAAAAACTCTTTGCTATCTAAAGCTGAATCTCAATACAGCTCAATGACATTAGCTAATAATATCTATGAACAAGCTGCTGATTTTATTGATGTAAATGCAAATAACTTTGATTTAAAAACAACATCTGCAGCGGTCGATAAAGGAGACAACACGCTTTATAACTCAGCTATTGCAGGTAATAAAGATATTGCAAATACCAGTCGTATTCTAAACACTACGATAGACATGGGTTGTTATGAGTCTAAATTAGTACAAACGATTACTGTTTCTGATATAACTAAAAAATATACAGATGCTGACTTTGTAATAGGAAATGCATCAAGTGGCCTACTGCCGCTTACCTATAGTAGTGATAATGAAACTGTAGCTTACATAACAAAGGATAATAAAATTAATATAGTAGGAGTTGGGAAAGCTACAATAACAGTTGCTCAAGGTGGAAACGAAACCTATGCTTCTGCATCTAAAAGCTTTATACTTACAGTTGAAAAAGGAGATATTTCTGCCACTTTAAATCCAGAAACTTACACTTATGATGGTTCTAAAAAATACCTGAATATAAGCGGTTTGCCAACAGGAGTTAGTGTGACTTATGAAGATAATGGACAAATAAATGCAGGAGAATACACTGTTAAAGCAAATATTAGTGGAGGTCAAAATTATAATGATATTACATTATCTAATACACTTAAAATTAATAAAATAGAACTGTCAGGCATTTCATTTACTACAGACACGTTTATTTATGACGGGTTTGATAAACACCCAGAAGTATCGGGGGCTTTACCTGAGGGTGTAAATGTGGTTTACTCAAATACCCAAAAGAATGCTGGTGTTTATAACGATGTAAAAGCTACAATTTCAGGTTCTAATTACAACACGCTTGAATTAACCACTTCTATGACTATTAATAAAGGTGATCTTTCAGATGCCATATTTTTATTAGAAAAAGAAGAAGTTTATGATGGTACTCCTAAAAGATTATCGCTTGATGGGATACTTCCTGATGGAGTTACAGCAACTTATACAAATAATGATAATATCAATGTTGGTTCTTATGATGTTACCGTTAATATCAATGGAGGTGTAAACTATAATAACAAGCAGCTTATTGCCAAATTAATAATTTTAAAAGGAAATTTAGATTCCAAAGTTATTTTAACACCTAGTACCTACACTTATGATGGAAGTGAAAAATTATTATCTATTGATGGTACTCTTTCTGATGAGGTAACTGTAAGCTATACTAACAACAACAAAGTAAACGTAGGTAGTTATAAGGTATATGCTATTTTAAGCAAACCAAATTATAATGATAAAATAGTAGAAGCCGAATTAACTATAGAACCAAAGCCTTTAAATGTTGTAGTACAAGGCGAAATATCAAAAGTTTATAATGCTAATACTATTATAGCATTAAATGCTAATAATTTTGCATTGGAAGGAGTTGTTGATGGCGATAATGTAATATTAAATAATCCTATCGCAGGTGAGTTAAATAATAAAAATGTAGGAGAAAATAAAGAAGTTACTATTAACGCTTTAAAGTTATCTGGAGCCGATTCTAAAAACTACATATTAAGCGCAACCTCTTTAATGTCTAATATAGCTAAAGTTAAGCCTAAAGAATTAGATGTTTCATTAAAAGGAAACGTAACTAAGATTTTTGATGCAACAACTACAGCAGTTTTATCAAATGATAATTTTGATCTAAATGGAGTTTTAGAAAATGAAATAGTAACATTAAACCACCCATCATTAGGAGAATATGACACGAAAGATGTCGCAAAAAATAAGACTATAACTGTTAGCAACTTGACGGTTAGTGGAGATGGTGCTTCAAATTATATATTAAATTCTCAAACAACGTCGGGACAAATAGGTGAAATTACAGCTAAAGAATTAACCATAACAGCAGGCGATCAGGCTAAGGTTTACGGGGAGACTGATCCTGCACTTACGGTAAGTTACAACGGATTTGTAAATGGTGATTCAGAAACAGATTTAGGTGGAAGCTTAACCGTTAGTCGAAGTTCTGGCGATGCTGTTGGTAATTATATAATTACTGCTTCTGGAGCCACCTCAACGAATTACGATATTACGTATTTAGCTGGAAACTTTGAAATCACACAAGCTGCATTAACCATAACTGCAGATGATCAGACTAAAGTTTATGGAGCTGTAGATCCTGCACTTACGCTAAGTTATTCAGGCTTTGTAAACGGCGATTCCGAAACGGACTTGGGCGGAAGCTTAACTGTTAGTCGAAATGCTGGTGAAGCTGTTGGTAACTATATAATTACCACTTCTGGAGTTACTTCGTCTAACTATGATATTACTTATGTAGATGGAAGTTTAGCAATCACTCCTGCTGCATTAAGCATCACGGCAGACAATCAGACTAAGGTTTACAGAGCTGTAGACCCTGCACTTAAAGTAAGTTATTCTGGCTTTGTAAATGGCGATTCGGAAACGGATTTGGGTGGGGCATTAAATATAACTCGTACCACAGGCGAAGCTGTTGGGAATTACACCATCAGTGCTTCCGGATTTACTTCAACCAATTATGATATTACTTATGTAGATGGAAGTTTAGCAATTACTCCTGCTGCATTAAGCATTACAGCAGGCAATCAAACTAAGGTTTATGGAGCTGAAGACCCTGCACTTGCGGTAAGCTATAGCGGATTTGTAAACGGTGATTCAGAAACAGATTTAGGTGGTGTATTGAATGTATCTCGTACTGCAGGTGAAGCTGTTGGTAGTTATGTTATTAGTGCTTCCGGAGTTACTTCGTCTAACTACGACATTACGTATATTGATGGAAGTTTAGCAATTACTCCTGCTGCATTAAGCATTATGGCAGGCAATCAAACTAAGGTTTATGGAGCTGTAGACCCTGCACTTACGGTAAGCTATAGCGGATTTGTAAACGGTGATTCGCAAACAGATTTAGGTGGAACATTGAATGTAACGCGCACTGCAGGTGAAGCAGTTGGTAATTATATAACTACCGCTTTTGGAGCTACTTCATCTAACTATGACATTACGTATATAGATGGGAGTTTTGAGATCACTCCAGCTGTTTTAATCATCACCGCAGACGATCAAACCAAGGTTTACGGAGCTGCAGATGCTGCATTAACGCTAAGTTATTCTGGCTTTGTAAACGGCGATTCGGAAACGGATTTGAGTGTAAGCTTAATGGTTAGTAGAACGTCTGGCGAAGATGTTGGTAACTATATAATTACCGCTTCTGGAGCTACTTCGTCTAATTATGACATCACATATATAGATGGAAATTTTGAAATCACTCCAGCTACTTTAATCATCACAGCAGACGATCAAACCAAGGTTTACGGAGCTGCAGACCTTGCATTAACGGTAAGTTACAGCGGTTTTGTAAGCGGTAATTCAGAAATGGATTTGGAAGGGACATTAGATATATCTCGTACCGCAGGTGAAGATGTTGGTAACTATGTAATTACCGCTTCCGGAGTTACTTCGCCTAACTACGACATCACGTATATTCATGGAAACTTTGAGATTACCCCGGCTGTACAGGTAATTACTTTTGATGAAATTGAAGATCGCAATCAACAAACAGATGAAAATTTCCAATTAAATGGAACTTCAACTTCAGGCTTACCGGTAATATATTCTTATACCTATGAGACAGAAAATCCTGCTGCTACGGTTGGACCTCTAGGATTTGTAAGAATTCTTGGTGGCGGACAAGTTGTTATTACGGCCACTCAGGATGGAAATCAAAACTACGAAGCGGCCGTTCCAGTTGTGAGAACACTTACTATAGTTGGTAGTGAAGCTCGCTTGAATAATGTGGTAATCAATGGAACTATTTATTCCAATCCTACTGAAGATATTAACTATCTCATTGGTTGTGGAAGTTCTGAGAATGAGGTTCAAATTAAACTTGAACAAAATCAAGGTTCAACAATCGATCTGGGTAATAGTTTTACAATCAGTACACCGGCACCTGGAATCTATAGGGAGACGGTAATAGTAACTTCTGAAGATGGAAATTCAACCCAAACATATCATATAAAAGTGGAGAAGAATTTCAATTTCGATGATATCGTAATTCAGAAGTTTAATAATGTATTGTTGGTTAATAACAATCCTGAAACCAATGGTGGCTACAAATTTGTGAGTTACCGCTGGTATAAAAATGGATCAGTAATCGGAACCGGTCAATACTTTTCTGCAGGTAGAAATGCTGATGACCTATTGGATACAGACAGCTCTTATTACGTAGTATTGGAGACCGAGGGCGGAGAAATTTTAAGGACCTGTACTTCGGTAATTCAGATAAGGAGTTCTTTAAATGTTGCGTTAGCACCAAATCCTGTAAGTTCAGGAGGAACAATGGAGCTTTTAGCAGATTTTCCTAAAGAAGAGCTTGAAACTATGCAGCTCTCCATACATAATCTTAATGGGATACTTTTGAAGCAAATAAAATCTAATGGCAAGAATACAAGCATAACATTGCCTTATAATCTTCAAATGGGTGTGTATATTCTTAAGGTTAAAACTCAGAATATCAGCAGATCACTGAAGTTTATTATAAAATAAGGAACGCTTGTACTTTTTGAAAATTACTTAAATGATTAAACATATATGAAAACTTATAATATAAAAGGAGCCAGTAAGAGTCTTATATTGGGACTTGCAATAATACTCGCACTATTCAGTGTGAACGGAAAGGCTTTAGCTCAATCAAAAAATGAATTCTCATTTTACCTGCAGGGATCCTTTTCCGAATTAGCTTATGAAGCTCTAGGGAATAAAAGCGAATTAGCGAACGGTTTTGGCGTTGGAGCTAAGTACGGCTATTATATTTCAGATAATTGGAGCCTTGGTACAGGTGCTGAAATACAGTATATGAAAGGATCGATATTTTCACCTAGGGTTCAAGGTGCTTTTATGACCCAGGATCCGGAAGGTGAGGTGTTTGAATTTAGGTATCACGCTGATAATTTCTCGGAAGACCAGGAAGTATATTTCTTTAATATTCCCCTTCAGATTCAATATGAATCTCTTGGAATTATCCGGTTTTATGCAGCTGCTGGCGTTAAAGCAGGCTTAATTTTAGCTTCAAAATATCAAAACTCAGCTACTTCCCTGGAAACAAGTGGATATTACCCAGAATATGATGTTGAACTGACCGACCCCCAATTTGCCGGATTTGGTAAATTTGGTGGTATAAATAATGCTAAGTCTGACCTTAACCTGAAAACAAACTTTATAGCCCACCTGGAAAGTGGGATAAAACTTATGTTAGAAAACAGCCAGTCCTTATATATGGGTCTTTTCCTTGATTATGGACTTAATGATATAAAACCTGATGGTTCAGAGGAGCGGCTTGTTAATTATAACAATCAAAATCCAACGGCTTTTGCATTTGGTAGTGTATTATCCTCCCAGGGTGATAGGGATGCAGAACAATATTTAGATGAAGTGAGGACCCTGGCTTTTGGTCTAAAAATTCAATATGCATTTCAATTCTAAAATGCTTTAATGATTAAAAGAGTACGCCCTTTCAAAAAACGAAAGGGTTTTTTGTTTTGTATAAAGATGAGATTGAAATTTATACCGAAAACTGGGTAAAGAAGAATTATGATAAAGCTGATTCTAATAGAGGGGTATTGAAAATAAACCTTGGGAATTTAAAAGAAGCCATTGTAGACCTTGATAAGGCTATTGAGTCAGATTGTGCTATAATGAAACCTAATTGGTGTTAAAAAAAGATGAGATATGGTGTTTAAAATGCTTGATTTACCAAGTAGTGCCCTTTAAGAAGTAAACTATCCTAACCCATCAGAAATCCAATTCTTATTTAAAAAGGATACGGAACGTATAAGATATTAATAGGAAATCGATCATGCGTTTAGCTCCGTATATCTTTATAATTGCTGTAAGGCTTTCTAAAGTTGTTCCTGTTGAATTTATGAGGAAGACGCCTGGACTTTTTGGATACAACACAGATCTACTAGAAAGCGCTAGATGAAAGAATGGAAGTGAAATGGAAGCGTCCGAAGAACAGTTGATGAAGCATAAGCATTAACAACCTAAGCTATTCATAAAGAAAATATATAGACTATATATTAATGAAAAAGATAAAGCTTTTGATACTAGATATCCCAACGGGTTTTCAATTTCTGGTTATATTTTTGAAGAATAAACAAGTTACTAAAAAGGAAAAATCATTCCTATATACCTCTCGTCAAATTCATAGAGTTCATAATGAGCAAGAATAGATTAAGACCTAGAATGTGCTGAATTTTAGAATCGATTCTCCTCCTGCATTATGAATACTTACTAGTTAAATGAGGTTCTAGAACACAAGGCTATTAATAGAAAAAACCACTAACGAACACATTGTAGCTAGTGGTTTTGTAGTTTTAAAAATTAGAGTAGCCGTTAAAATTGCCTAAAAAATATTGAAGCCCTACCTAAAATATAATCTAGATGCAGTTTTTATTAAGCTATCTACTTCTCTAATCTTTTATAAATATAAATTTTATCTCAAGGCGAAAAATAGTCGTTTAGTAAACGTGTGAAATTTAAGAGTAATCGTTAAGGTGCAGTTTTAGTATTATGGAAGTACCGTTGTCTTTTTCGGAAATTATTTGTACTGCTTTTTCAACGTCGTAGCCAAGTAATGCTAGTCGCTCCTTAACCAAACTTACACCTTTGGATAGATGTAATTTATTATTCGATTTTGATGAGAAGCCTATGCCATTGTCTTTAATTTTACATTGCAAAATGTTATCTGACAACAATTTAAATGAAACTTTTAAAGTTGGAGTGAGGATATTTGGTGGAAAAGCGTGAACAAAAACATTTTCTACAAACGTCTGTAATAACATGGTGGGAATTTCAACATCATACGTGTCAATTGAAGGGTCTATTTCAAATTTCACTTTAATCCTATTATTAAATCGCGTATTTTCCACCCGAATATAAGATTGCAAATATTCTATTTCTTCAATCAATAAAATAGTTGGTTTTGTGCAGTGATCTAGGTTTAGCCTGATTAATTTGGCAAAGTCGCCTAAAAACATAGTGGCATTGTCTATATCGCGGTCCATAATATAGTTTTGAATAGAATTCATTGCATTAAAAATAAAATGCGGGTTCATTTGCGCCAATAAAGCCTCCATTTTAGTTTCTTCAAAACGCTTTTGGATCAATCCTTTTTGTTCTTCAAAATTTTTGTTTTGTCTTATTTGAAATTTATAAAGACTGTATACCATCATAAAAGTTATGGCTACGATCAATAATATGAACCACCAAGTTTTCCAAAACGGGGGAAGTATAGCCAATTTTAACAAGGATTGGGTATAACTTAAACCTGTACTTCTATCTAACACTTTTACAGCTACGTTGTAATTTTTTGCTGGTAAAAAGGGCAAGAATATTTCTGGTTTCGATGAGGCAAAACTCCAATTTTCATTTGAATTTAATCGGTATTGATATGTTAACTTATGCGGGTAAGGATGTGCGTTTGTGCTAAATTTAAGCAGTATCGTATTTTCATTATATGGCAAATCTATATTCTCTTTATAGGCAAAGCGCCCGGAATTAAATTTATCGTTATTGATGAATATTTCTTTGAGTTTTATTTGATCTACCAATGCTTCTGAATTGTTTGCTAAATTCAGGTCTATGGTATAAAACCCATTGTTGCTTCCAATAGATACTATGTTTTGATTTACTTCGGCACTTAATAAAGGTTGTTTCAGACCTTGTTCTTCATCTAGAAATATAAAGCGATTGTTATTATATAACGTTAATCCTTTTTCTGTTCCAATTAATAAGGTTCCTTTATATTCTTTCAAAAAAGAAATAGAATTTCCCTGAATTTTAGCTCGTGGTATTTTTTTTAAAAGTTTAAATGATGCTTCATCATTTACGATAAATACATCTCCAAACTCATTAGAAATCGCTAAATTCTTTCCTAAAGTAGTAATATGTTTTAATTTTTTTTCTTTCCAAATTCCATTTTTTAAATAGGACTTAAACACATTGTTTTTCCACAAATAAAGACCGGAAAAAACAGATAAAAAATATGTTTTATTAGCCTGATGTAAACTGCTAACTACCATTGTGGGAGTTCGGAGATCCTCTGGCTTAAAATAGGTGTATTTTAAATCTTCCAAATCGCTATATATTCTAACGCCACCATAAGGGTTTGATTCAATTAGGTTTCCTGCTTCCGTAAAATTTATTTCTTCCGAATGTAAGGGTAAATAACGTTCCAGTTTCCCCGAAGGTTTTATTGCAAAGAGTCCGATATTGGTATTCACCCAATAAATATTTTGGGACACTTTTATATCATAAAAACTGATATCCTTTGCCTTTGTATCGTAGTCCAATTCATAAAAATTATCCTGATGTTTTGGCAATGGCAACTTGGTGTACAATACATATTTTTCTTGCCATTTTTTAAGTTGCGGCAACGAAATTATATGTTCATTTTCAGAATTTTTCAATATGACACCGTCGTTTGATAGTATTGCAGTGGTATTTTCTGTTTTGGCAAATCCAATGATATTTTGTCCTGGAATTTTATTGAATTTTATTTGATTGTTTAAATTAATTTCAAACAATCCCGAATCTTTGGTTCCTATATATAATTTGTCAAACTTTATGTTGTAGGCTAATGAAATTACTTTATTGCTTAAAACATTAAAATCTGAAGCTCTAGAAATTAACTGATCATCCTTAACCTCATAAATTCCTCCGTTACTGTCGTATATTCCCCAAGCTGCCGCAAAAACTTTATGATCACCAGTTTTAACGTAATCCCAAATAATGGAATGTCCCAGTTTCTTTAATGGAAGAGAATCTCTTTCTTTTATGTAATCTGCAATCTTACTTTTTGTAAAAAAGCCTTTGTTACTGCTATAAATGCTGTCGTTATCAACAAAAATGGAATAATTGTATTTACTATTATTTGCTTCAACCAAAGTTTTTTGATCATTCTTATCTATAATTTTAAAGACTCCTGAATTATAAGTGACAACATAGACTTGATTCCTATAATTAAAAAAGTCTTGAACCCTAAACAGTTGCTTCTCTGAGTCTTTCTTTAAAGAAAATACTTGATAGGTGTTAATATCAATTATAGAAACACCATTACTAGTTCCTACAAACATATAGTTGCCATAAGAAAACAGCTTCGTTATTTCGTTGTGAACTAGTCCATCTTTTTCTGAAATCACTTTAAATTTAACCCCATCATAAATGCTGACACCTTCACCATAGCTTCCAAACCACAATTTTTTATTCTTATCTTCAGCAATTGCCCAGCAGCTGTTTAATGCCAATCCATCCTCTACAAAGAAACTTGTAAAAACGTCATTTTCTTTTTTTACTAAGCCGTTCTCAGTGCCAATCCATAGAATATTATTGCTGTCAACAAACAAAGACCTAACGGTATTGTTTGGCAATTCCTTGGCTGCAGTATAATTTTTACTGGGGAAATTTTGGGAAAGAGCAACATTAACCCACAAAAAAAAGAAGAGGAGTAGTTTAATGATTTTGTAGAATGGCATTGATAAATTCTTCTTCTTTTCGAAAAGAAACAGGAAGTTTCTCTCCATTGGTTAATTTAACTTCCTTATTTGCTTTATTATATCTAACCAAATAATTCAAATTTATAACATAGGTTTTATGAATTCTTTTAAAAGAAGTGGTTGGAAGAATTTCTTCAACATATTTCAATGTTTTCGTAACTGTTTTCGTGATGCCATCTATTTTTTTAATGTATGTGTAATTACTTTCTGCCTTGCAATATAATATTTGGTTGGAATGAATGAGTTCAAATCCCTCATGCGTTGGAAAAGCTATTTTGCTAACATTCTGGTCATTTACATTTAGATTTTCAAGTAAAAGCGCTAATTTCTTTTGAGCGAAACTCCCTTCGCTCTTAGTTTCAAATCTTTTTATTGCTTGTGCTAAATCTAGATGGTTGATCGGTTTCAATAAATAATCTAGCGCACTCCGCTTAATTGCTTTAATAGCAAACTGATTGTAGGCAGTGATAAATATGACTTCAAATTTTATAAATTCAAAACACTTAAACAATTCAAAACCATTTTTTTCGGGCATTTGAATGTCTAAAAAAACCAACTCGGGGTCATGGTTCTTAATAGCAATCACACCCTGATCTACCGAATTACATTTTTGCACAATATTAAATTTATTAGGAAAATACCTGTTTAGGGTTTTTTCCAATAAACTTTGGGCATTTATTTCATCGTCAATAATTACTGCTTTTATCATAAAATAAAACTACTAATAAATAGTGATTTCCAAACCACAATCTCCCCATCGATGCGCTGTAATGGGAATTTAGATTTCCAGTCTGTCAGGATCTCGTTGTTTTGATTAAAAACGTAAGGAGGATTTGTTGAGTAAAGAGTCGATTTTTAAATATTTTGAGTGTATACTTATCAGAACCTACTTGTAAAGATCTAATATAGTATTTTAAAACATTATTTTCTCGATAATCGATGTTGACACCTATAATAAGTAAATTATTTTTGCAATAGGATTATTCTAAGTTACTTATACAGTAGTTGTGTAAAGTTTTTATCTGATGATTTATCAGTTTTACGTGCAATGTTATAATATAAAGTTGATGCCATTGTCTCACCTAAATACATACCATAGATTCTTTGAAGAATATTGACTTTATGAAGAAGAAGAAAGAAAATAGAAAAACAGAAGTGAAGAAGGCTTGGCCAACTAAAGATGCTATGGAGCAGGTTTATGAGTTGAACCTTTGGGGAGCTAATAATTCTAAGTTTTATTCAGGTTTAGGATCTCATGATCCGGAAATTATAATTCCATACTTAGAAGTGTTAAAATCATTTTTAACATCTTTTAAATGTCCGCTAAGGGTATGCGATCTGGGATGTGGAGATTTTAATGTTGGAAAAGAATTGGTTCAACATACCAAAAAATATGTTGCTGTAGATATAGTGTCTAATCTTATAGAATATAATAAAGAAAAATTTAAAGAAGAAAATTTGGAATTTCTTTGTTTGGATATAGCAACAGATGAGCTACCTTCTGGAGATTGTGTGATCTTAAGGCAAGTATTGCAACATCTTTCAAATGCCGAAATAGAGAGCATTGTAAGAAAATTGAAAGATTTTAAATATGTTATTCTAACTGAGCATCTACCTGAAGGAGATTTTGAACCCAATCTAGACATAATTTCGGGACAAGGAACCAGACTTAAAAAGGGGAGTGGTATAGACTTATTAGTGGCACCATTTAATTTAGAAGTGAAAGAAGAAAAACAATTATTATCTGTTAGTTCAAATGATTTTAAAGGGGTTATAGTAACTACGTTATATAAAATTTTTTAAGCAGGAATATTCTCTTGTTTTACATTAAACCGACATGCTTTTACTTTTCGATCTACTCATTCTTATCTTATTCTAGAAAACATATAAAGCCAATTACGGCAACAAAATATGTTGCTGTAATTGGCTTTATAAAAATTTATTGTTTTAACGTTCTTTAATTAGGAAGCTCTAAACTACTCTGTACGATTTTTGGTACATTTTTAACTTTTAACCATTTTTTCATTTACAGAAAGTTTCAGATTTGCTTAACAAATTTTGAAAAGACTTTTTTATGGAGTTCAAGATCCAAATCAGGAGATACCGATACTCGGGCAATATAATCTTTATCACCTTCTTTGGTTGTACCTTGAGTAGAAGTTGCCGGTATCGTCCAATAACACCCTTTTAACTGTCCATAACTCACACAATATTTACTTTCATTGGGAATTTCAGAAATCATTAAATTGATTAATTTAAGATTCAACTCCCTTTTATATGCTTCTCTTTCTTTATCACTATTGCCTTTAGTGGGAAGATCTAATGAAAATACAGATGGAGTAAACCCTTGTTCTGCCAATTCTTCTGAAACAAAATTTATTTTCGCTTTTGGTAAAGTCTCTTTAATGTAGCTTACAAATTCACGTGTGTTCTTATAAGCATCAATAATTCTTTGATTCATTGAAGGCAACTGTTTTGCCAATATCTCATATTGAAGACCTGTAGCCTCATTATCGCAAAGACTTAGATGCATTTCAATTTTTTGAATCAAATCTTCAGTTTTATTATTTCCAACGCAGTAACCGGCGGTACATTTCCCGCCACTTGGGAATTTGGATCCACTTGCATACGAAATGGTTCTAACTGTAGAGAGTATTTTTCCTTCGCCTAAAAAGTGGATGTTAGGACAAAATGTTTGATCTAAAATAAAAACAGGATTTATAGCAATTTCACCAGTTGTAGTTTTACGTTCTTTACTTAAAGCAGCTTTCAATTTATTAAGATCTGGAACTTCAACTCTAGGATTTGTTGGTATTTCAGCAATTATATATGGTACAGCATCTTCATTGGCAATTTTATCTAAAATTGAATCAATGCTTCGTACCATTTCATTATCACCATCCACGGGTAAATCCACCACTTCAACATTATCTAAGCAAGCAGCAACTCGTCTTGCTTGGTCATTTGTGCCACCATAACAATTTGGAGGAACTATAAATTTAATAGCCTTTCCTTTATGGTTTTCTGAAGCATCATGAATAAGCCCCATCATAATAGCATATTGAATAGATAGTCCACAAGAGGCAACTAATGGCTTTGAGTTTGTACCGGTAATTTCTTTAATTGAATTTAATACACTTGTTTTGTTTTCCTCATTGCTATTGTCTTGATAACTATCGGGATCGAGAATGCTTTTATCATTCTCTAAAGCAGATTGATCAACTAGCGACTTTAATGCAGTAAGAGAATTTGCCGGTGTCATTGCGATGGTCTCTCTTCTTCTTACGTGCTGAATTTCTGAAATATAACTTTCATTTTGTTCACTGTTTACAACTAAAATACTTCCAAGGTGATCATGTAGACTAATATAGAAATCAATACCACTAGCTATCGGATCTATGGTACCAACTTTATTTTGCTGTGAAATGAAGACAGTGGAGCCTTCAAACTTAGTGATTTCTTCTACTTTCTCGATTTTCTTTAGCTCAAATTTATATCCATAAATATGGCGTACTACTTCAGCATCAAAATAATCTGGTAATTCACCGGTATAAAGAATTCGGGTGTTTTTATGATCCAATAAATTTTTTCTCAGAACAGCTAAAACAGGAATTGTCTTAGATGAAAAACTAATTACATTATTTGGGTCTAGATTATTTAGGTTAGCAATTCCCCACTCTAGGATACAAGATAATGGATGCCCTAATCTAATATAATCGTAAGCAGTAGGTAATATTTTTAGTGCAGATTTATCAGAATTATTGTCTTTAAATAAGGTTTCAAACTGTTCTAAGAATTGAGTTTTCGCCAATTTTTCATCATAAATATCTAGCCGATGGGTTGTTAAACTCAACCAATCAGTTGGCATATTTTCTAATACATCTTTTATATAATTCAGCATTTTATTGTCTTCCATAATTTCACCTTTTGATAGGCTGATAATATACATTAATTAGATTTTTTTATAAAGTGTTATAAGATGTTTTCTTAAATTATTCAAAACGATCTCCTATAAAACAATTGGCCGAGAAGGAGTGCACCTCAATTCCATTAGCTATCTGTGGAATTAGGGATCTAAGTGTTTTCTTTTAAAATTACCTCTATTGCTATTAGACGTTGTTGGAGCACATTTTTTAAATTTCTTTTGACACTAAATAAGGAGATCCTTGAGGCAGTTGTTTTAGAAGTGTTATTTAAAAACATGTAGGTTCAAACCTACTTCCGCTCTCCCATATAATTATATAATGGCTCCATTCTTAGCAGTACTTTCAGAAAGAAAAACCGATTTATTACTGATTGAGTGATTTCTACTTGACTTATTTTTAAGTATAATTCCAGCAAGGCTTTGCTTGGCATTTTTTATATAGGGAAATGAGACCTATGAAGTTGCAGGTCTATTTTTTTGGAATTTTAATACATGATGGCCTATGCCCAGATGTAGTTGCTTACTATTATTTCTTTTTTTGATCTGCAGCGTCGTCTCGTTCTAAGTTATCTTTAGAATCACCACCTTGACTAAAGAGTTTGTTTTCCTCATCATTAAAGCCTTCGGGTCCATTTCCTTTTTTTGCTTGATTACGTCCAGGAACATCTAGATCTTCACCAGCAAAATCTACTTTTCTTTTTCTTTCTTTCAATTGTTGGTCGTCGCCTCCATCCCCGTGGATATTCTTCTGATTAAGCATGTCCTTATCTTGCTTTGTAACATCTGGGTTGTATTTTAAATTTTCATTCTTTTCGGAGTTTTTCTCTTTTTCTTTCATGTCGATATTTTTATGGATAAAATAATATTTGTCTTCCTTAAAATTATAGTAAAATTCAAACTTCATTTATCTGCTTAACGAATATTAACAATCATCTTAACCTTTTTTAATTTTTCAAATTCTTCTGAATATGTAAAGGAATAAACTAAGAGATGCTATGTTTCTCTCTGTACAGAATTTTTAGTACTTGTAACGTCTGAAATGAAGGTGGTGCTGGGAGTTTAATAAACCATTGTTTTAGAAGGCTTATTTTCGGCTATTGGTTTCATTAAATACAAGATTCGGGAGTATAGAATTCGCCCTTTTAGCTTCTCTTTTAAACAAAACGAAAAATTTATTTGTATAGTCGAAATAAGAAATTGTATATTTGCCAGCCCTCTTTGAAAACCTAGGTTAACATCGAGTTTGTTCATTGTAAAATAGAAGCCGAATAGTATCAATTGTATTTAAACAATTCTTTTTAAAGATATCTCTATCTCAAGAGAGCGTTAAAATATATTAATAGATACCTAAATCGGTGCGATCAAAATATAGGTCTCTCAAGAAGCCTATAAATAAAGAGTTTGTGCGGTGGTTCGAGATTCGTTCAAACCGCAATCCCGATATAAGTAGGGAGCAAAAAAAGAAGTTCTAAGAAATTAGAGCTTTTTTTAGCGAGTATTACGAAGTTGTGTTGTTTATCTCATGTGGCGTCAAATCCAATGAGGTATGTGGTTAAAATGCTTGATTTATCAGGTGTTTACCAATGAGAAGCTTTTTTCCATTAGATTGGAAAAGGGCTTTTTTGTTTTTATAGCAGTTTCTTTCCTATTCAATTACAAATTTGGCATATAACGGAAAATGGTCTGAATGAAATTTTGATAAAGTATTAAATTCGAGTACCGATACTCCTTCAGTTACAAAAAAGTGGTCCAAGGGCCATCGCATTATATAAGATGTAGCATTGAAAGTGTTATATAAACCCCGTCCTATTCTAACATCTTTAAGGTTACCACTTTGTCCAAAAAGCCGTGAAGTATTAGACCAGGCAACATCATTAAAATCTCCAGCTATTATTGTAGGTAGGGTGTTCTTGGAAATCAATTCACCCACCTTAATCAATTCTATTTCCTTCTTTTGATTATTCCCTTTATCTCCAATATTTTCTGGATACTTATCACTAGGGAAAGGTGCTACAGGATGCACTGTGTTAAGTTTGAATATTTTTCCTGATGGTAACGTAACTTGAGTAAAGAAAGAAGGTACTTTTGAATGACTTAAAAATTTGATTTCATAATCGGTCAAGGGAAATTTAGAATATAAGGCCATTCCGTAGGAATTTTCTAATGGATATTCTATGGTATGAGGATACTTTTGTTTTAAATATGCAAGTTGGTCTAGCCACCAAGCATCTACTTCCATAGCGAGTACTATATCTGGATCTTTATCATCGATAATCTCCTTAAATTTTTTAGATTTTTTATTAGTTATCAAAACATTCGCTATTAATATTCCTACGGTCGACTGCGGGTTTACTTCGGAAGAGATTGCAGTTGGTACCACTTTATTCTTTAAGAGGTAAGGAGAAATAATACTAAAATGGATAAAAATTGAAGCTAGAAGTCCTATAGATAGAGCTATGGAAGGGAATTTCCATTTGGTGTTTAATAATATGAAGCACAATAATAATACTATACCTAATATCATTTGTTGTAAGCGAGGAAAATCTAGAATTTTTAGGTACCACTTTGGGATGTCATAAAATAAAGAAGCTAAACTTGCCAATATGACGATGATGCTTATTATTATTACAGTGATGTATCCAAACTTTTTAATGTTCTCAGATTTCATATAGTAAGTGATTAAAACTGCTTCTATAAAAAGAAGGGTTTTGCGTAGTCTTAAATATAAATATGAATTCTTACTTCTACAAAAGTTTTAGAGCTTGAAATATTTATATCTATTTAATTCATTAACCATAGTAATTAAGTGAAATCTGCATTGTTTCTAGAGATATGCAACTAACCAACAAAACTAATTTCATCCAGTAATATTAAGTAATAAAACAAATCGTTATTTGTAAGAAAAAGACTTCATTTTTTCTGTTAATACCTTTCAAATAATCGATAAACAGCTAATTTGTATTCTTATTTCTATCTTTTTTAGATTATTATAATTAATTTTGGCGTATAAATAGTCCTACTCAAAAACGGTTAAATGTGCATTTCTCCGTAGAGTTATATAATCATATATGGAAGAGAAGTGTGAAGTTCTGTTTAATAATTTACCCTTAGCTTGTTTGTTTCTCGAAAAAGTAGGAGAAGATTTTCTTGTTAGAGATGTAAATGAGGAATATTGTAAGCTAGTTCAAAAAGATAAGAACCAGTTGTTGAATCTACCGGTTCAAAATATTTTTCAACCTAGGGAGGTTCAGGAGGAAACCATTGTTGCCTCACTTAAGCAAACCCTTATTACTAATAAACCTGTTGTTTATAATTATCTAGGTTGTAATATAATGCAAGCCGGACAAGAGAGTTTTTGGGAAGTAACTAATATACCAATCAAAGGTAACGACCAGGAAAATATCACTTATATTCTTCATCTGCTATGGAACAAAACAGCAGAAGTTCTTGAGGAAAGAAAGAGAATTTCCATTCAGAAGGAGCTAGAAAAGCAAAAAGCGGAGAATGAATATTTTATTTTCAAAAACCAGGATGGATTATTTTCTCTGAATCCTGAAGGAAATTTTTTAAGTGGGAATGTAGGAATTATTAATCTTGCTGAAGCTCCTGCTGAACAACTGCTTAAAATGAGTTTTCTGCCATTTTGTGCAGTTCAGGATCGTGATAAGGTCTTTGAGCATTTTTTAAAAGCTCTGGATGGGGAGGAACAAAATTATATAGCTGATTTTATCTCTTGTAAAGGAAGAAAATTAATTCTTGACGTTTCCTTGGCGCCTATGACGATTAACGGCGAAGTCTTAGGAGTGTATGGTGTGGCCAGAGATATTACCGATAAAAAGCTTTTAGAAAAAACTATTAATGAGCAGCGGGATCAATTTTTGAAGAGTGAGAAAAAATATAAGGCTCTTGTACAGAAGTCTTCAGACCTCACTGCAATTCTTGCTCTAGATGGCACCTATAAATTTGTAAGTGAATCTTCAATTTCTATTCTTGGAATTTCACCAGAAGAATTCTTGAATAAAAATGCTTTCGATTTTGTTCATTTGGAAGATAAAGAAGCTGTGATGTCTTGTTTTAATCAAATAGAGGGCAAAAAGCAAGTAAATATTCCAGCCTTCCGTTTTAGAGATTTTGAAGGTAACTGGAGATGGCTGGAAACAACGGTAACTAATCTTACAGACGATCCCAATATCCAGGGGTTTGTTACTAATTCCAGAGACATTACTGAAACCAGGCAATTATGGTGTGAAACTATTAAAAAGAATGAGATACTTAATGAAATTGCTTGGGAGCAGTCGCACATTGTAAGAACTCCTTTAGTGAGATTGAAAAGCTTATTTGAATTATTAGAAGTAGGGGATTATAGGTTCTGGAATCGAGAGGAACTAGTAAGATTAATTAAAACTTCTGCCGAAGAATTGGATCAAATTATTTTAGAAACCGTTAGAAAGACTGAAGCTATTGAAATTAGACAACCTAAATGAAGACCTTCCTGAAATCCTTATTCTGGAAGATGATTCTATTATAGCATTACTCCAGAAATATATGTTGGAGAAAATGACAGAAATAAAGCCTCTTTTATTCGGAAATGGCCAAGATGCGATTCAATATCTTGACGAGAGAGCAGACAAGGCTGCTGAAGTACTGGTACTGCTAGACATAAATATGCCAGTAATGAATGGCTGGGAATTTATGGATTCCTTTAAAACGAGGAATTATGGGAGCAAAGTTCACGTAGCCATGGTAACTTCTTCACTTTTTAAGCAAGATTATGAAAAGGCTAAACAATATGAACAAATTATAGGCTATTACACGAAACCTCTAAAACAGCGAGATCTACGGGAAATTTTAAAAAAGGATAAAGTAGCACATCTTTTTACGTTACCTGTAAAAGAATGAACCTGTCACCAATTTTTAAATTTGGGTATATTGGGAGCTGGATAAGTTTAATTATTAAAAGTAATTCGAAACATCATCTGTTGATGTTCAAAGTAAAAAAAATATGCTAAAGCCCTGATTATGATTGTCTGTATACAGAAAAAGATAGCAAATTAATTTTTAAATTTTGAAACGTATTATGTCGGAAATTTCTACAACCCCTGATAAAAGCATCGCCTTAGAACAAATTGAAAAGGAATTTCGGTTTGTAGTTGACCTCATGCCCCAAATGGTCTGGTCTACAAAGTCCGATGGTTATCACGATTATTTCAATCAGCGTTGGTATGAATTTACAGGACTCTCTTATAACGAAACAAAAAATACAGGTTGGTCTTTAGTACTTCATCCAGACGATTATGATCGCACATGGAAGGTATGGCAAAACTCTCTGGATACGGGAGAAATCTATGAAATTGAATATCGAATGAGGAAATTCGATGGTTCTTACAAATGGTTTCTTGCCCGGGCACAACCTCTTCGTGATGAAAACGAAAATATTTTAAAGTGGTGCGGTACCTGTACAGATATTCACGATCAAAGAGAATTATTAGATGAGCTTCAACGAACAAAAGAAGAGCTTTATAGAGCTAATAACGATTTAAAAGATTCCAATTGGGAACTAAAAAGAATTAACCTTGAATTAGATAATTTCGTCTATTCTGCTTCTCATGATCTTAAGGCGCCCTTAAATAACTTAGAGGGACTAATAGATCTTCTGGAACCTTCTGAAAGAAGTGTAACAGAGCAAAGTGATATTCTTAATATGATGAGCGATGCTGTAAAGCGTTATAAGCATGTAATTGATGATATGACTCTGATAGCAGAAACAACAAAGTTTGAAAATAAGGTGCCAAATGTAGATGTAAACCTTTTATTAAATGAGGTAAAAAGTGACCTCAGCAATCTTATAAGCTCTACTCATACTTTAATAAATGAAGATTTAAATGTTGAAAATTTCAGATATACGAAAAAGGACATAAGAAGTATTTTATTTAACCTCATCTCCAACGGTATCAAATACAGGCATCCAGATCGCTCACCAGAAATTACAGTCCGCACTAAAACTACATCTGAAGGGATACTTCTTGAAGTCGAGGATAATGGTTGCGGAATTAAGAGTGAATTTATTCCGAGCTTGTTTGATAAATATTTTAGAATCAACTCCTCAGTTGGAGGATCAGGTCTTGGGTTATTTATTGTAAAAAGAATGGTTGAGAGTCGGGGTGGTAACATAGTAGTTACTAGTGAAGAAGGAAAGGGATCAAAATTTACAGTTATTTTGAAATCTTAACTTGGTGTAAATTAACCTTTAACAAATTAATAGCCTTTTCCATAAAATTGAAAAAGTGCTTTATTGACTTTCTATATTTTAATAGATTCTCTCTCTAATGACCTACTGCCATTCCAGTAGAAGGCTTACATCTATACCAGATTCTTCATCGCTTAGATTGATCTCTGCAGGTTTAGCATCTCTATATTCTCTTAACCAAAATTTTAAACCACGAAAACTTCGCGTTAGATCCTCCCCAATTCCATTACCATCATCATCTCCAATTCCAATTTCAATCCAAGAAATGTCAGAAATATAGAGCTCTTCCTTAGAAAGGTCCCATTCTAGCTGTTGCTGATTTGGATAAACGGGCGATAGATACCAATTTCTTAGATCTTGCTTTGAATCAGAAAAGTGAGTTGTGATTAATTTTTGGAATGAAAATATAATATCTGCCATCCTATTAGGATCATTCTCTGCAAATTCGGCATCCCAAGTGCCATTTATATTATAAAATGAATTGATCTGAAAACCCATCACTTTTACTGCATTTCCACGAACTACTTCAAAATTGAATGTTTTGTAGGCCTTTTTTCCGCTGATGCTAACAAATTCAAATGTTGTTTCTTGCTTGCCAAGTGTTACATAATGCAAATTCAGTTTTAGATATTTTGCATCTAGAGCGATTCCTGGTCCAGCATCAATACCTTGACTTCCGCTATTCGTAAGCCTATTAATGGCAGAAATAGGCTCACTAGATTCCACTTGTATTTGAAATGGAGTATCTATAATAACTTGGCTTTCCATAATTTTAAAGCTTACATAAAAAGAAGTCTCAATTTCTGGAATTTTTTCATTTGGTGAATCAGAACTACAGGAAAAGCAAACCGCTAAGAACCATAGTGATAAGAGTTTTTTTAGCATCTTCAATTTTTTAAAAAATCGAATAAATGTAATGTAAAAATTGATTCAAAACTGATTTTTCAAATTGGGGCTAATTTTTTTAGCTATCAAATTAAGACTAACCAGAATTAGTGATAACAAGTTAAATTTATTATCAAATTAGAGCTCATTTTAGCGTGGAGAAAAGTATCATATTCTTATTCAAATTATACAAGGCGATTTGTTGCTTTTATTACGATCTAGACTACTATAAATAAATAATACCCGGAATATTCCGGGTATTATTTATTAGAAGTGTTTTTGATATTATTGTCTTTGTGCGGCTTTTATCTCTCCAGAAAGTCCACTTAGTTCGGGTCTAAAAATCCAAAGTTCGGTACTACTTCCATTTGTTAATTCTCCCCATTCTTTCATAAAATCTTTAAAGCTGTTTTCCCCGTACATTTTATTATAAGAATCTGCAAATTTAGGATCCTCACTTAAAAAAGAATATTTATCAAAGAAATAAATTACAGACATATCTCTTCCCTCTTTAGTTGATGGCATTTCATTCATATAAATTCCGTAAGTAAGATCTTTAAAGTTCTCTCCGGTTAACACTTTGTTTACCTTCTGCATAACACTTTTTACCTTGTCGCCTTGAAATCGTTTGATATCATAAATATCCAGGAGTAATTTGTTTAATGTGAAATCTTTTGGAAAGCTGGAAAGTTCAGATTCAAACTTCCAATAGGTGGTTTCTGCTTTATTACTTATATAGGGTTGTACGTTAGTATTCCAATCGTTGGTATGAGCTTCAGAATTCTCACGAGTGTCCATTACGCTCCAAGGAAGTGGTCCCATTATCCACATATAACTACCCGCGTTTGCGCCATTGGCAATGTAATATACTCTGGCACCAAACGGACCTTCAGCATGAAATTGTTTGTTGTGAGACGCAAGATTGGTCTCAAATTTTTTCACATCGGCAGAATTTGGAGTAAGTACCGTATTTTCAAAAACGGCATACTCTGGGCTGCTTTGGGAAATTGCTAAAAAAGGGATCAATAAGATCCAGAAAACTACTTTCTTCATAATTAATATATTTAGATGGTTAATATTAAAATCTGAAGTTCTTAGTAGATATAAAAGGGCTCAAAAAATGCCGGGAGGAGAATTAACTACCTCAATTTAACACTATTTATTGATTATTTTTGTCTTATTACCATATTAATTCATCTTACATGTTTTTTAATTCATTAATAATCAGCTTGGTAGTTATTTTTTTAAAAGGCTTATTCACTTTGCTCACTTTCTAAAGTTTGCCATTGAAGTCGCCCAAGTAATATTTCTATTTGAATGATATTCAGAAATAATTAGATTAAATTATAAGTATTTATTATACTTCAGTCTTAATTAATTTAAGCGAATTAATATTAGGTTTATGAATAAAAAATGGCTCAGAGAGAGTTACATTCTCTCTAGATCACTACTTATTATATTTGCATTTCTGACTTTTGGAGAACTTACAGTTTATCTATTGTCTATTCCGGTTCCAGGTAATATTATTGGAATGTTCTTAATATTTTTTGCACTTAAATTTAAACTGTTAAGATTAAAAGATGTTAAGCCAGCATCAGATAAATTAATAGAATACCTGGTATTATTCTTTATACCTTATGGAGTTGGATTAATGTCTTATTTCGGACTTATTCAAGAATTCTGGATGTCTGTTACTATCGCAGTAATTTTAAGTACTCTTTTAACCTTGTATATCACCGCTTTGGTACTTCAAAAATTAGAAAAATGACCTTTAAGATCATCTTATTATCTTTATTTGGAGTAATTCTTACCATTGGAATCTTTAAATTTTTCACGCTCTTAGGTAGAAGATGGAAATTCTCTTTCTTCAATCCTGTTTTATTTTCTATTGTGGGAATTATATTAATTCTGAATTTGATAGGACTGGATTTTGAAGATTATAATCGCGGTGGGAAATTGCTAAGCTTTTTTCTAGGCCCTTCTATAGTTGCTTTAGGAGTTTTCTTTTTCGAAAAATATCAAGAAATAAAGAAAAATCTACTTCCATTTTTAACTTCAATTTTTATTGGAGGTATCACTGGAATCTTAAGTGTTATCTTTATTTTATTACTTTTTAAAGTTCCACCGATAATTATCAATTCTCTGGCAGCAAAATCTGTTACCACACCTATTGCTATAGAAATTACAAAAACCTTAGGGGGTATTCCAGAAATTACTGCGGGGATTGTAATTGCAGTAGGGGTATTTGGAAATGCTATAGGACCTGCTTTTCTTAAATTACTCGGTATTAAAAGTAAAATTGCAATAGGTACAGCTTTAGGAACCGCCGCACATGGAATTGGAACTGCCAGAGCAATGGAAATTGATAAGTTAGCTGGGGTTTATAGTGGGTTAGCAATGTGTGTAAATGGGGTTTTTACAGCCGTTTTTGCACCGTTACTATTAGAAATCCTGAATATCTATTAAACTGAATTTCACCTTCTTAAAATCTTGTAAAAGGTTAAAACCTAGATAATATAAGCCGGTTAGATTAAAATCCTTTACTTTTGCACCGCCCAAATTTTTCAAAAAAATATCACACACCTATGCCTGTCCTACAAAATGAAGTTGATCTGGAATTCAACCGCGTAAAATCCTTAAATCAATTCCAACTCGAATATGATAAGTTGCAAAATGAGTTTGAAAACTTAACTAAATTAGCAGCTAATATTGCAGGTACAGAAGTATCTATGATCAATCTTATAGATAATTATACACAGTGGTCAATTTCGTGCTATGGAATGCATAATAGTCAAACTCCGCGGGAAGATTCTATTTGTCAGTATACTATTAAGGAGCAAGACTACTTAGAAATTCCTTCTATAAAAGATGATGCTAGGTCTAATACTAAAAATGTGGGAGATCTTAAATATTATATCGGTTTTCCCTTAATTACAGAATCTGGATCAAAATTAGGTGCGTTATGTATTTTAGGAAAACAAGAGAAGACTTTAGAGGAAAATAAGATTATACAATTAAAACTTATAGCTAAAGAAATTGTTGAAAAGCTAGCTTTAAAGAGAGATCTTAAGAAAGCTAGAAATTTAGTAACAGATGCAATCCAAACTCAAAAAAAATTAGCCCATGATTTTAGAGGGCCTCTTAATGGAATATTGGGAGTTACTAATTTGGCAGCAGAAGAAGAGCAACTTAACTTAAGAGAATCGAAATCTTATCTAAAGATGATCGGTAAAAGTAGTACCGCTTTGTTGAACCTGGCTTCAGAGATCTTAATGTCAGAAAATATAAACAAAGAAATTATTTCTCAAATTAGTTTTGAAGAATTAGGTGAAAGAGTAAAAGAATTATATCTGCCACAAGCAGTGATTAAGAATATATCTTTAGAGGTTAAATATGATGCAGTAGATGCTCAAACATTGGTTGTTAAAGAGAACCTTCTGCAAATAGCAGGGAATTTGATCTCTAATGCCATTAAATTTTCTCCTAAGAATGAAAAAGTGGTTTTATATCTTGCTCTAGACAAAGACGCAAGCATTTTATCTTTACATGTTATAGATTCAGGAAACGGTTTTTCTGCAGAAAAAATTCAGAATATCATTGATGGTAAAGCCATTTCTACTATAGGGTCTGCCGGAGAAATAGGTTATGGATTAGGACTTAAGGTTGTAAAACATCTTGTAGATACGCGTAAAGGAAATTTAAAGATAAGCTCTGTTCCCGGAGAAGGAAGTAAATTTGTAGTAGAACTGCCGCAACTATAACCTTACGTTATTCTATAATTTTCCCATCCTCCATATGGATGATCCTATCTGTTTTGCTTGCGAAATCTTTATCATGAGTTACCACCAATAAAGACAGGCTTTTATTGGTGCTTAGATCTTTAAAAATATTAAATACATTCTCCGCATTATAACTATCGAGATTTCCAGTAGGTTCATCTCCCATGATAATAGATGGGTTGTTTATTAAGGCTCTGGCAATTGCAACTCGTTGTTTTTCTCCTCCAGAAATCATCCCTGCTTTTTTATTCGCCAATTGTGAAATTCCTAAGATCTCTAATTTCTCTAGAGCATCATTTTTAATCTGTAATTTCGTTTTTTCGCCTAATTTCTTGGCAGGAAGCATGACATTCTCCAAAACACTGAATTCTGATAGCAAATAATGAAATTGAAATACAAAGCCTATTTGCTTGTTTCTAATATAAGACAACTCATCTTGATTTTTTTGTGTTATCAATTCTTCATTTAAAAATAGCTGTCCGTCATAATCTGTATCCATGGTAGATAGTATGTACATAAGAGTAGACTTTCCGCAACCAGACTTTCCCATAATACTTACAAATTCTCCCTGTTCAACTTTAAAATTGATATTGGTAAGTACATGATAAGGAATGGGCTTTTTAAAATATTTATTGATGTTTTTTGCCTCTAAAACAGTTTTCATAGTACTTATTATTGTCCGGTTATTATTTGTACAGGATCTATTTTTTTAGCTCTTCTTGAAGGTAAATATCCAGCAAAAAAAGTGGAGAGTAGCGCAAACCCAAAACCTATAAAGTAGTATTGTATATTAAAATTGATTGGATATGTTTCTATAGTAGGAAGCGCTTGAGTATTAAATGGTATTTTATCTATAATAGAAGTAAGGGTAAATCCTAGAATAAGACCTAGAATTCCTCCAACTATCCCTATGATCATTGCCTGACTTAGAAATATCATTTCCACATCTTTTCCAGAAAAGCCAATTGCTTTTAATATGGCAATATCATTCATTTTTTCATAGATCAGCATATTCAAAATATTATAGATCCCGAACCCGGCTACGATTAAGAGGGTAATGGCAACTGCATAAGTTATGAGATTTCGTATGTTTGTTCCAGTTTCAAATTGGGCATTTGCAGTATTTATATCTATAGCTTTTAACTGAAATTGTTGCTCGATTTCTTTAGAAAGGGCAAGGGCATCCTCCAGATTATAAAGTTTAAGATTGATATCTGTAATATAGTTGTTAGGTTCTCCCAAAATTCTCTGTACTGTTTTGAGATTTGCATAACTCTGAATGTTGTCTAAATCTGCAACCCCACTTTGATAAATGCCAACAATTTTTAGTGGATATACCTCACCTTTTATAGTACTTATCTGAACTCGGTCTCCTATATTCAAAGACATTTTTTCGGCTAATCCAGATCCTAATAAAATTCCGTTAGCAGTATTTTTTAGATCTTCTGCAGTTCCCTTAGTGATATAATCTCTGAAATTGAAATATTCTACTTCTTTCATAACATCTATCCCGGTTAAATTCCCACCTAGTTCGATAGATCCTGCTATATAAAAGATCTGTGATTTTATTTGAGGCAACGTGCCTTTTACCTTTGGGTTTTTAGATAAATGATTGATGATAGCAAGGGCATTATGAATTCGTTTCTGACTCTGTTTTGGTTTTACAGAATGAATTACATTCCAAGAATTTTGAAATTCTGTGTAAAGACCTACGGGTTGTTCTTTTGAAGCTTCTATTTCATTAAAAATATGAACATGTGGAGTTTGATTAAGTACCAAATTATCCAACATGTTGTTTAAACCAGTCATAAAAGAAACCAGCGTTATATAAGATCCAATTCCAAATGTTACTCCTAATGATGCAGTAGCAGTTTGCTTGATCTTACTTATAAGATGCGTTCTGGCTATAGATAATATGACTTTCCAGTTCAACATTATTCTTTGGTATAAATTGCTGTCTGGGCATTGATTCCAGAAATTATTTCTATACTATCTAAAGTTTGAACTCCGGTTTCTACAGTTACTAAACCATTTTCAGTTTTTACCTGATTTGTTGAGCTTAGATATTTCTTGGGGATAACCAAAGCATCCTTTTTTGCGGCTATTTCAATATTTGCTTCTCCCGAAAGCCCCGGGTATAGAACATTAGGTTCTTCTTGAAAAATAGCTTCAATTTTAAAAGTTTGATTGCGCTCGTCCTTTTTAGGATAGATCTTAGTCACCTTTGCCACAAATATTTCTTGAGGGTAAGAATCTAGGTGTACAAATACGCTCTGGCCTACTTTTATTCTTACTATGTCAACCTCGTCTACCAACATTTCTAAAATAAATTTAGAAGCACTACCTAAACTTGCTACAGGTTGCATCGTATTAATTATCTCCCCTTTTTTCATATATAAAGCATAGACTTTCCCATTGATAGAGCTTTTTACGGTAAAATCCTTTTTCACTACTACAGAGTTTTTATAGGTATTTTGAGCTTGCGCGATCTGAATTTCCAGATCTCCCTTTGTACGGTTGTATTTATTTTTTAGAACTTTAATATTTTTTGAAGAGAGTTCATAGGCCAGTTGTGCCCCATCTAGTTGAGCTTTAGTGCCTATTTTATATTCCCAAAGTCTTTTTAGTCTATAAAAATTAATAGAATCGTTTTCTAACTTTAAGCGAGCAGATCCAATTTCGTCTGAAATTGACTCTAAGATTGTTGCATTTCCCTGATAATTCTTCTTTGCCAATTCATAAGATAGTTTGGCATTTTCTGTATTCAACTCCGGTGCAGTTGCTATAATTTGAAGTAAGGGAGTACCTTTATTTACAAGATCTCCTTCTTCTACCAGATTTTCTTCTAAGATCCCATTTACGGCAGCGTATACTTGGTATAAACTGTCTGGCTGAATGGTTATGGAAGAATAAACAAATTCATGGATATCTCTAACTTCCGGAAATATTTGATCCTCGTCTTTGTTACAAGAACTTAAAATTATAAGTATAGGTACCCAGAACTTAAACTTGAACATAACTTATTTTAATATCAAATTTCAGCGAAAAATCTTCGCTTGAGAATGATAAATATCATATTTAAAGAGGTTTACAGCTATTAACTTTATAATCTGAATAAATTATTAATAGATGGAAACTTCAATCTTTTTAGCCAAATTCTGGGGCTGGTATTTACTGGTCTTCTTTTTTATTTTAAGTTTTAATCCCATTAGGATCAAACAGATTTTGGAAGATCTTAAGAATCAGAAATTCTTGATAATAGTTGCGTTTCTAGCCATTATTATCGGATTGCTAAATATACTTTTTCATAATATCTGGGAACCAGATTGGCGATTCCTTATTACCATGATTGGTTGGGTATCACTATTCTCAGGGCTAGCTTTATTCATATTACCTATTCAAACTTCAAAATGGCTGGCTTACATTAATGTGAAATTGGTTCAGTTAATTTATGTACTTCTTTTTTTAACAGGGTTGTACCTGCTTAATGTCAGCTATGAAATAATATCATATTAAACTTTAAAATCTCGATTATGAACGCACTCATTAAACCCTTCAATAAAATTAGAATAAAAGATATTCCTGAGGTAGGAGGTAAAAATGCATCTCTTGGTGAAATGTTTAATGAGCTTTCTGAAGATGGGGTTAAAATTCCTGATGGCTTTGCAACCACTTCTACTGCGTTTTGGAATTTTTTAAAGGAAAATAATATTGAGATCGCTTTAAAAGATCTCCTGAAAGAATTGGAGAGAAAGAACTATTCAAATCTGCATGAAATTGGTAGTAAAGCCAGAGAGATAATAATGTCAGGATCATTTTCTGATAGTTTTTCAAAAGAAATACTTAAAGCCTATCATAATCTTGGTGGAGAAAATAAAATTGATGTGGCAGTGAGAAGCAGTGCTACGGCAGAAGATCTTCCTCAAGCCAGTTTTGCCGGTCAGCATGATTCTTATTTAAATGTTTCCGGAGATGCACAAATATTAAAAGCGATTAAATCTTGCTTTGCTTCTTTATATACAGATAGAGCGATAAAATATAGAGAAGATCAGGGTTTTGAGCATGAAAAAGTAGCTCTTTCTGTAGGTATTCAAAAAATGGTAAGAGCAGATAAAGGATGTTCTGGGATTGGGTTCACGCTAGATCCTGAATCTGGTTTTCCAGATGTGGTACATATTACAGGTGTTTGGGGATTGGGGGAAAATATTGTGCAGGGAGCTGTAAACCCAGACGAATTTTATGTTTTTAAATCGACATTAAAACTTGGTAAACAGGCAATAATTCAGAAAATACTTGGGAGTAAAGAGCAAACACTTATCTACGCCGAATCTCAAGGACATTCATCTACGGTAAATGTTTCAACAGAATATAAAAAGCAAAATCAATTTGTATTATCTGAAAGTGAGATCTTAAGGTTGGCCAAATGGGCAGTGATCATAGAAGAACACTATAAAAAACCAATGGATATTGAATGGGCAAAAGATGGAATCTCTAATGAGATCTATATTACCCAAGCTCGCCCGGAGACTGTTCATCACAAAGATCAAAAAATATTTAAAAAATATAGATTGTTAGAAAAAAGTGAGGTGTTGGTAAGAGGAAGTGCTATTGGCTCTAAAATAATTTCTGGGACAGCTAGAATTCTTGAATCTCCACGAGAAGCAGATAAGTTAAAACAGGGAGATATTCTAATTACAGAAGTCACCAGCCCAGATTGGGATCCTGTTTTAAAAAAGATTGGCGGTGTAATTACCAACAGAGGCGGTAGAACAAGTCATGCTGCTATAGTAGCACGAGAATTAGGTGTGCCGGCAGTAGTTGGAACCACCTTTGCTACTCTTAAAATTAAAGATGGAGACCAAATTACTATTTCTTGTGCAGAGGGAAGTAAAGGATTGGTATATAAAGGTTTACTTAAATTTGAAGTTAGTGAAGTAGATTTTACAAGCATCAAAATGCCTAAGACAGAGGTAAAACTCATAATGTCTGATCCTGAAAAGGCTTTTATGCTTTCTTTTTATCCAAATAATGGAGTTGGCTTATTAAGAATGGAGTTTATGATTACTCATAAAATTAAGATACATCCAATGGCCTTAGCCCAATTTGATAAGGTAAGCGATGAGGATGTTCGAAATTTAATAGAAGATGTAATCCAAGGTTATAAAAACCCTAAAGAATTTTTTATTGGAGAGTTATCTCAAGGAATTGGAACCATTGCTGCAGCATTTTATCCGAAGGAAGTAATTTTAAGGATGAGCGATTTTAAGTCTAATGAATATGCAAATCTTGTGGGTGGCATTCAATTTGAACCTATAGAAGAAAACCCTATGTTAGGTTTTAGAGGTGCAGCGAGGTATTATCATGATATGTACAAACCTGGATTTAAATTAGAATGTGATACAGTAAAGAATTTAAGAAATAACATGGGGTTCACTAATATAAAGGTGATGATACCTTTCTGTAGAAGTTTGGAAGAAGCTAAAAATGTAGTGAGCCTTATGGCAGAAAATGGTTTGGTTCAAGGCGAAAATGGATTAGAGATTTATATGATGGTAGAAATTCCTAGCAACGTAATCTTATTAAAAGAGTTCGCAGAGATCTTTGATGGATTTTCTATAGGCTCGAATGATCTCACCCAACTTACTTTAGGAATAGACAGAGATTCTGATGTGATCTCATCTCACTTCAATGAGAATGATCCCGCTCCAAAAAAAATGATAGAAATGGCTATTAAACGAGCTAGAAAAGCCGGGAAACCTATTGGATTATGCGGACAGGCACCTAGTGATTTTCCAGATTATGCAAATTTTCTTGTAAGTGCAGGAATCAATAGTATTTCCTTTAATCCAGATGCGGTGATGACTGGAATTATAAATATTAACAAAGCTGAAGGTCAAAAAATAAAAACATGATATTTATCATTTTTTAAGGTTATGAATTGCTTTAAATTAGATTATAATTAAAAGTTCTTTAATTATTTAGTTAATAAAAGAATGGGGATGTAGAAGTGCTACTCGATGGATATTCAAATTTTATTTATAGTAAAGTGATTGTAGCGAGTATCCAAATAAGTAGAGATTCTATATCTTCAGGAAAACAGGAATGATCTTATGCATTCCTGTTTTCTATTAGAGATTTGAAATAAATAGTATCGTTCACTGTTTAGATAGTACAGGTTTTGTGAAGAGAAGCTTGTTTTCTGATATAGGTTGAATGTTGTTTAGAAATAATCAACAAAAAATCAGTCTTCCATCAAAGATGAGATCATTTTTTCACAGGGAAACAGGTATACAATTGTGTACCTGTTTCTTTATAATAAAAAAAATAGAATTATGGGATATTATATAGGAACAATCTTAAAAGATTGCAGTTTTGAAGAAGCGATCAAAAAAGTGATTTCAGCTTTAAAAGATCAAGGTTTTGGAGTGCTTACAGAAATTGATATGAAAACCACTTTAAAAGAAAAATTACAAGTGGATATTAAGAAGTATAAGATTCTAGGCGCTTGCAATCCTCCATTTGCCTATAAAGCTCTTAAAGCTGAAGATAAGATTGGAACTATGTTACCATGTAATGTTATTGTTCAGGAAAAGGAGAATGGTGAAATTGAAGTAGCAGCTGTTAATCCTATTGTAAGCATGAGCGCAATCGAAAATAAGGAATTAGAAGGTATTGCGAAAGAGGTGAGCGATAAGTTAGAAAATATGATACATAGTTTGAACTAAGAATTAAATTTTTTAAGTGGTCAGTACATAGTTTTATATTTCAATATTAATTACTCAAGTGCATGCCAGCTTGAGCGAAGTCCGAACCTAATTTTTACAGGAAAATAGTTCTCGACTACGCTCGAACTGACCCAAAAAATCATTTTATAATTTTAGGTCTTTTCTGGCTAAGTAAAAGTCGGTTTTTTCACAGGTAGTATCGGCAATTCTATCTTTCATTCCTTCTAAGGTCTTAGGCGGCGGCAGTATGATCTTATCGCCTTTTTTCCAGTTTACGGGAAGAGCCACTTTATATTTATCAGCTATTTGCAAGGCTTCTAAAGCTCTTAAGATCTCGTCCATATTTCTTCCGACGTTTAATGGGTAATACATGATCAATCTTATTTTTAGAAGAGGGTCTATAATAAATATAGCCCGAACTGCTTCTGTTTCACTTTCGTTAGGTTGAAGCATCCCATACATTTTTGCCACTTTCATGTCTATATCTGCAATGATGGGAAAATCCAGATAAACACCGGTTTTTTCTTCTACATTATTTACCCAAGCAAGATGAGAATGTATACTGTCTATACTTAATCCTATCAACTTAGTATGAAGAGCTTCAAACTCTTTTTTTCTTTTGGCAAATTCAGATAGTTCTGTGGTACAAACTGGAGTAAAATCTGCGGGATGTGAAAAAAGGATCACCCATTCATTTTCTGCAAATTCTGAAAATATAAGTTTTCCAGTGGTAGTTTTTGCCTCAAAATCTGGTGCATTATCCCCAATTCTAGGCATCATATTATAATCTAAATTTGTTGTTTCCATTGCTTTATAATTTTATACATTCATCATTCCTCCATCTATAATATTGGTGGTTCCTGTAATATATTTACTATCATCTGAAGCCAAGAATAATACAAGTTTTCCTATTTCTTCAGATTCTGCATATCTACCAAAAGGAATAACATTTTCAAAACCTTGCTTGGCTTCTTTAGGGTCTTCTGGAGAAATATCTTGTTCTATAGCTCTCATCATTCTATTATCTACAGGCCCTGGATGTATAGTATTCACTCTTATTTTTTTATCTGCAAATTCTAAAGCAGCGGTACGCATTATTCCAATTGTTGCATGTTTACTAGCTACATAAGCGCCCAAACCTTTAAACCCTTTAAGCCCAGCCACAGAAGAGGTGATAATTACACTGCCGCCGTTAGCCATTTTAGGGATCATGACCTGACACCCTAACCAAACTCCTTTAAGGTTTACTGCAATTACCTTATCGAAAATATCTTCAGGATACTCTTCTATCGGAAAAAAATTCCCTTCTATTCCCGCATTATTGAAAAAAATATCCACTTTGTCCAATTTAGAAATTGCTTCATTTGTATAGGTCTTTACATCTACCAATCTAGAAACATCTGCAGCACAGTAAAATGCATTTGGACTATCTAATGTTTTTACAGCCTCTTTGAGATCTCCCTCTCTTAGATCTACCAGCATTACTTTGGCACCTTCTTCCAAAAATAATTTCGCCGTTGCCATGCCAATTCCACCAGCACCCCCAGTAATTACAGCTGTTTTATCTTTTAATCTATTCATGATCTTCTTGTTTTAATTCACTTAAAATTACAAATTATGTAGACTGAAATTTATGAGAATTATCATGTAATAAACTTTAAACCAGTAAGTTGTAGTTTTTGTTATGTTTTTGATTTCTGAAATTACATGTAGTTAAGCTGATAGATATCATTTTTTAAAGCTATAGATTCTGCTAATTTTAAAAGAGATTAATAAATCTAATACCGCAATAAAATGAACGATTTTAGAAATAGGCCAAAAGGAACATATATCCAAACAGCCAACTGGAAAGAGCTTTATGTTCTAACTGAACATTGGAAATCTGATCTTAATTTTTATAAAGACGATCTGAGATTCTTGAAATTCCTGATCAAGAAATATTTTATCTGGTTGACGATAGAAGAAAATCTAAGTGACGTTAAAATAATAGGCAAAAGTTTGCATGAAACAGAGGACGTTTGTAAAAATCTAATTGAAAAGGTAAACAAACATCTTATTCAACTTGGTCATTTATCAGAAGATACCGATTTAGAATCTGCACGTATTTTTAGAATAGAACATGAACATTTGGAAGATGAACTTGCAGAATTTGTAAAGACTTTCAGGATAAATAGAAAAAAAGTGTTCAAGATCACAGAGCATATTGTAGACAGCGAAAAGCTGGAAATGTTTTTAGAAGACTAATCTTATTTCTGGCTTACTAACATTAAAAATAAATATTATGAAAAAGATAATTGCCGGAATGCTATTCCTAGTTCTAATGTCATGTTCATCTACAAGATTGGTAGACAGTTGGAAAAATTCTGAAGTGAAGGATTTCACACCTCAGAAAATGATGGTTTTGGGAATTACGCAAAATCTAACCGCTAGAAGAATATTTGAACAAGACCTAAAAGATGAATTATTAAAGAGGAATATAGATGCCGTTGAAAGCAGTAGAGTTTTAGGAGATAGTTTTACGCAGTCTATGAAGTCTGAGGAGGAAATAAATTCGCTTAATGACGAACTGCTCTCTAAAGGATTTGACGCCTTGATTATTACTGCAGTGAAAGGTGCAGATGAAGTTCAAACATTTCGTCCTGAAAATCACTGGCCAAGATTTGGTAGGTATTATTATAGATTTCAGGATATATATTATAATCCCGGATATTATCAAAATTATAAAGTTTACAGGGTAGAGACCTCCATTTATAATCTTAAAGAGAAAGAAGGTAAATCGCTTGTTTGGGTAGGAGATTTTGATATTGTAGATCCTCAAAAAATTAGCTCTAGCGTGAATGATTATGTGAAGGCCATTACTGCTAAACTAGAAAAAGATAAAATTATTAAAACTATTAATAATTAAATTTCCCTTTTGAGACACTAAAAGTTCAGCTATCTAAATCATGAATTTATTATGATAGATATAGATAAGGTTCCTTAAAACTCAGAGGCTATAATTCCACATGATAGCTTATGAATAGTAATGTTTTAGAAGATGGAATCTTTATTATAATGATGGATGTCATATTTAAAAATTCGGTTAGCTGCTAAATTTGATATGTATTAATTCTAAATCAACAAAAATGAAATTCGATATCCAGTTTATAAAAATGCCTAATAGTGATTCTATGACAGAACAGGTAATTAATAAGCTCACCAAATTAGGGGAGAAGTATGATCAAATTATTGGAGCTCATGTATTCTTTAAATTTGAGAACGATTCAGATAAGAATGGAAAGATCTGTGAGATAGATTTAAGCTTGCCTGGACCTAAGATCTTCGCTTCTTCAAAAGAATCTAATTATGAGTTAGCTTTAAAAGAAACTATTCAAGACTTAGAAAAACAATTGAAAAAAAGGAAAGCCTCTATCAAGACTTATTTATAATAATTAAGTTTAAATTATCAAGATGAAAAGAATTCTAGTAGCCGTAGATTTTTCAGATTATTCTGAATATGCCTTGGAAGTGGCCGCCATTATCGCTAAACAGCATAGTGCAGAGATCATTTGTTTACATATGATTGGCCTTTCTGAAGCCGTGATCAATAAGACTGAGAGTAAAGAGATCTATGAAGGAATTCAATATATGAAACTTATCAAGAGAAAATTCGATGAGTTTTTAGATAAAGAATATTTACAGGGTTTAAAGGTTACAGATGCTATAGAAAACTATAAGAATTTTAGTGAGTTTTGTGTGGTTGCCGAAAATTTTAAAGTAGATCTTATTGTTATGGGGTCTCATGGAAGCAGTGGCTTTAGTGAACTGTATGTTGGATCTAACACCGAAAAAGTTGTGCGATTTTCTAATATTCCGGTATTGGTAATCAAGAACAGAATGGAAGATTTCAAAATAAAAAAGGCTGTGCTCGCAAGTAACTTCGCCTTAGAAAACAAATCGGCTTATTATAAAGCTATGAAATTTTTCCACTCTTTTGGAGCAGAAATACAGCATTTATATATTAATACTCCTGGTAAAAATTTTAAGTCTACTGCAGAAATGGAACAAATTCTTCGAGAATTTTTACTTAGTACTGCTCCAGAAAATCTTGATTATCTAGATGAGGTTGCTTATTACAACGATTATACAATAGAAGAAGGAATTTTTAATTATAGCAATAAGATCAATGCCGATATCATTGCTATTCCTACACATGGCCGTAAAGGCATTATGCATTTCTTTTTAGGTAGTGTTGGAGAAGATATGGTGAACCATTCAGAAATTCCGGTGATCACATTTAAGATCTAAATTTATTTTACGGAAAAAAATTAAAAATCCTTTGGTGTCGTTGCATCGAAGGATTTTTTAGAAAAGCACTTCTTTAAATTCCCAAACCTTATAGATAAAGAGAATTAGAAAAGCGACAGTTACTAATAATTCCATCACGCTCGAAGCAATTAGTCCTAGAAAAGATCCGTGAGCGGCTCTTAATGCAGATTTTGAGTTGCTTTTATTCAGAATTTCTCCAATAAATGCACCCAAAAAAGTTCCTATAAGTAACCCAAATGGAATTGGAGCTATAAGTCCAACGACCAAACCAATGGTTGCTCCAATCATTCCTGCTTTACTTCCACCATATTTTTTAGTTCCCATGGCAGGCACTACCAAGTTGAGTACAAATATTAGTACAGCTACTACGAGTGTAATTCCTAAAAACCAATAGTTCATAGGAACAGAAGGAGCGAGGTAGAAGACCAAAAGTCCAACCCAGCTCACGGGAACCCCCGGTAGTACTGGAAGAAAACTTCCTAATATTCCAATTATCAATAGAATTCCGGCTAGTAAAACGAGAAATAGATCCATATTTTTTGTTGTCTTGGGCTAAAATATCAATTTAAATTATATTTTATAACTAAATAATTAGTTAGAACTAAGTATTTAGTTTATATTAGCTTTATCGATAGTTATAACAATAGATTTTCAATACTAGAATATGAAACAATTAACCAAGGCAGAAGAAGAGATCATGCAGATCTTATGGCAGTTAAAAGAAGCAAATGTTGCCAATATTATAGAAAGCATGCCCGAGCCTAAACCAGCATATAATACCGTTTCAACCATAGTGCGCATCTTGGAAAGCAAGAATTTTGTAGATCATAAAAAGGTAGGGAAGGGTTATAATTATTTTCCGCTGGTAGATAGAGAAACGTATTCCAACCAAAGTATGAATAAGTTGATGGATAATTACTTTAATGGTTCTTTTAAGAGTATGGTATCATTTTTTATGAAAAAGAATGATCTCGATACTAAAGAACTGGAGGCCATTTTAAAGGAGATCAATAAAAAAGATTCGTAAGATGTTAGGCGTAATTTTAAAAATCATATTCTTTCAATTGCTGTTCTTACTGGTGTATGAGCTCCTATTGAAAAAAGAAACCTTCTTTAATTACAATAGGTGGTATCTTTTAATAACTCCAATTATAGCTTTAACGCTGCCATTTCTGAATATAGCGGCATTAAATGAATTGGTGCCACAAGAATCTGCAGCGGCAATTAATAGTTTTTGGCTTCCGGAGATATTTATAGGTGGAAGTCCACAAGCAGTAGAGACATTGCCTGAAGTAAATCTGTCATCACATTCTACTTCTATAAATTGGTGGATATTGGCTTATGCAGTTGGAGCTGTGTTGAGTTTAGGGATCGTTTTTAAAAAATACCTGAATCTAAAGAAGTTGTTCAATTTCAACTTGATCTTTAAAGCTGAAACTTATAAAATTATTGAAGTTCCATCATCCAACATTGCCTGTACTTTTTATAAAACCATTTTTTTAGGCGATCAATTATCTGCTTCAGAAAAACCTCAAATTTTAGCTCATGAGTTAGTGCATGTAAAAGAAAAGCACAGCTTAGATCTGGTTTTCTTTGAAGTCTTTAAGATCGTATTCTGGTTTAATCCGTTGATATATATCTATCAGAATAGAATTGCCACTTTACATGAATACATAGCAGATGCCAATGTGGTAAAGACAACTAATAAAGGCAGCTATTACGAACAGTTATTGAATAGCGCTTTTAATACTCAAAATATTTCATTCATCAATCAATTTTTCAATCATTCATTAATCAAAAAACGAATAGTTATGTTACAAAAATCAAGATCAAAGTCCATCGCAAAATTCAAGTATTTAATGTTGGTGCCATTAATGTTTGTTATGCTTACCTATGTTTCGTGTTCCACAAAAGATGAAAGTTCTTCAGAAATTAAGGATGTTTCAATCTCAGCACAATTGGAGAATTTAACCCAGTCGGTTAAAGCAAAAGGCGAACTTTCAGAAGAAGAAATGGTAAAATTTAAAGAATTAATAGCGATTACCCTGGAAGGAAATAAATTGAATAAATCAGCATCGTATGGCTCAGATGTTCCTTTTGCACTTATAGAACAAGTACCTTTATTCCCGGGTTGTGAAGACTTATCTTCTAATGAAGAACAAAAGAAATGCATGTCTCAAAAAATTCAAGAACATGTCATGAAAAACTTTAATGCGGAAGTTGGTAAAGGCTTAACAGGAGTAAACAGAGTTATTGTTCAATTCAAAATAAATAAAGAAGGTAACATTGAAGGTGTTAAAGCAAGAGCTGCATCTCCTGAATTAGAGAAGGAAGGTATCCGCGTAATAGAAAGTTTACCTCAGATGACTCCGGGTAAACAAAATGGAAAAGATGTAAATGTTATGTATTCACTTCCAATAGTTTTTCAAGCTAAATGAGAATAATTTTTATCATTTTGATATTGTTAGTTGGTAAAGCCGAAGCTCAAACTTCGGCTTTGGTTATTAGTTAGAAGTCTTATTTTAAATAATCTTATATTAACCAAAAATTATTAAATATGTTTACAATGCTTAAATTAAAATCTTTGATCTTTTATAAAATCTTATTGTTTAGCCTTATTTCAATTGCCTGTTCAGCACAAGAACATATAGAAAAGGTACAAACTATAGATTCTACCAATTTCAGTAATAATCATAAGAATTATCGAAATGGATCTGAAGAGAATTTAGAAGTACTTCCTTTTGAAATTGTTGATCAAGTACCTGTATATCCAGGCTGTGAATTTTTAACAACAAATGAAGAGCAAAAAAAATGTATGATGGATAACGTTCAGAATCATTTCATGTTTAATTTTAATACTGACGTTGGCAATAAAAAAGTAAATGGTTTAATTAAATCGATAATTCAATTTACAATAGACAAAGAAGGAAATATTACTAATCTAACTGCAAATGGGTCGATCGAAAAAATTAATAAAGAGGCAATTAGAGTAGGTAAGACTCTTCCAAAAATGACTCCTGGGGAACATAACGGTAAGCTGGTTGATGTTCTATATACCTTACCTATCACATTTATGGTAGATCGGAAATAAGAGGTGTTCCATCAATTATAATTTAGTTCCATTTAGTTAATTCAATTATCCATAATATGGATGTGAGTAAATTTAATTCTCAAATGATTAGAGGTAAAAACGAATTTCAGATTTAAAAAAAGAAAAACATTTACTAGGAGAGAAGGAGGTAGAATAGGGTTTATATATGGTTTGCAGAACTAACTTGACATAAGTTAAAACCCACAAGCTAAATCGCTTAAAGATTGTGTGGATTTCCTTATTTTTGAATGTTGTAAGAATAGAAAATCTACCGAATGAGAAAAACTTTACTCCTGATCATTTTAGTGGTACTGGCTAGCTGTAATAATTTTGAGACCAAGAAAATCTCTTCTGAAGAAGTGCTAGACCATGAAACCAAAACTCTGAACTGGAAAGAGGTAGATGAATATCCTGCTTTTGAAAATTGCAAAAATATTTCAGAACTGGCCGAAGCGAAGAAATGCTTTGAATCTACAGTAGCCAATTCTATCTATGCGTATTTAGAAAAGCAACAGCCAATTGTTACGGAAACTATAGATGATACCTTGTTCCTTTACCTTGAAATTTCAAAAAATGGAAAACCTACCATAGACTCAGTTTCTGTAGATACTACCGTTACCAATCAGTTGCCAGAATTGAAATTGTGGTTGGAGCAGAGTGTAGATTCTCTTCCTAAGATCTATCCTGCGAGTAAGCGAGGAATTCCTGTTTCCAGTGTCTTTAAAATGCCAATTGTTATAAAGGCGGAATAGTTAAAGAGCTATTTCTTGAAAACTCTTCCTTTCCATTCAAATCCAGAGAATAAAGACATGATCGCGATATAACTCGTAAAAAATGGATATATAATGCTACACCAGATATAATGTTTTAAAACATCGTTTTTCTGAAAAAAGTTACTCCATTTAAAAATCAATATTAGATCCATATAGAACTTAATAAGAAAACAGAGTAAAATTGCCCTATAAGATAGTAAGCCCGTAATGCTAAATAGAATTCCTATTGAAAGGCAAAAGTTCATTAGAAGCACTGTAATTCCTGTGAGCTTGGCAAAATTACTAGTGTAAGCAGAAGATTTTGCTGCCCACCGTAAGCGTTGAGAAACTAAAGATGAAAAATTTGGTTGATGCGGGGTTAAAACTTCTGCTTCGTGAGATTTTAAGTAAGCAATAGGAAAGTTTTTTTCTTTAAATTTCTGAAGTAGAAAAACATCATCTCCACTAGAAATATGGTCGTTCCCATCAAACCCTTTAGCTTCAAGGAATGCATTTTTATTATAGCAGAGATTTGCGCCATTACACATAAATGGATTTTCTATTCCAAAGGCTCCGGCACCCGCAGCCTGCAAGCTCATAAAATCAAGTTCTTCAAACTTTGCTAATAAAGACACAGAATTTGATTCAATAAATCCAACTGGACCGGCAATTAATTTTGCATCAGATGCTACTATTTTCTCGTTAAAGACTTGTAACCAATAAAGAGGAACTTCACAATCTGCATCTGTGGTGATAATATGTTCATATTTAGAATTGTTGATAGCGGTAAGTATTGCATCTTTTTTAGGCGAATTCGATGCTCTGTTATTATCAAGAATTCGAATTTGAAGTTCCGGATGTTTTAATTGGAAATCCTGACAGATCGCTTTAGAATTGTCTTCAGAGTCATCATTTACCAATAAGATCTCAAATAATTCAGTTGGATATTTTAATGCTGAAAGAGAATATAAAAGTGCAGGCAGGTTTTCAGATTCATTTCTAAATGGAATAATCACCGAAAACTGAATTTGCGGAGGAATCTGTTTTATTTTGAAGACGGAAACTTTATTCCAGCCCAAGATAAAATACCAGATCAATATCAGGTAAATTACTGAAATTAGTATTAAAATAGTCGTCATGTAGGGATGTTTAAAGCTGCCGTATTGGTTCTCTTACCTGAACTGAAATGTGTAGCTTTGTAAGACAGGGCGAATTTAATTAAAAATACGTTTTGACTGTGTAAAAACTTATAATTAAGGCTATTGAAATCTGAACGAATTATTTTAGGCATAGATCCGGGAACCACCATTATGGGTTTTGGGCTTATAAAAGTGGAAAATAAGAAGATGTCTTTTTTGCAATTGAATGAACTACTGCTTCAAAAATATAATGATCCTTATGTGAAGTTGAAGTTGATCTTTGAGCGCACCATTGAACTTATAGATACTTTTCATCCAGATGAAATTGCTATAGAAGCACCCTTTTTCGGAAAGAATGTCCAATCTATGTTGAAGTTGGGAAGAGCACAGGGTGTAGCTATGGCTGCCGGACTTTCAAGAGAAATTCCTATTACCGAATATCTTCCAAAAAAGATAAAAATGGCTATTACCGGAAACGGGAATGCGAGTAAAGAACAGGTAGCAAGAATGCTTCAAAGTCTTTTAGGCTTAAAAGAATTGCCAAAAAATCTGGATTCTACAGATGGATTGGCCGCTGCGGTTTGCCATTTCTATAATTCAGATAGGGTAGAAATAGGAAAAAGTTACACCGGGTGGGATGCGTATGTAAAGCAAAATCCAAGGAAGCTCAATAAACAGTAAGCAATTACCAGTTAACAATTCTCATTAATAAGCAATTAAAATGGGTGAAGTAAATAATCCTCTTTCAAAGAAATCTTATGATTTTGCTTTGGTTATTATTAAGCTGTATAAGGATCTAACTTTAGAAAAGAAAGAATATATACTTAGTAAGCAATTGTTGAGGTGTGGAACTTCTATTGGTGCTAACATTGCAGAAGCTAATGGGGCTATCTCCACAGCAGATTTTTCTGCTAAAATATCTATTGCTTATAAAGAAAGTTTAGAAACAAAATATTGGCTTTCACTTTTAAAGGATTCAAATTATATTGATGAAAAAAGATTTGAAGAGCTTTACTCAAAAGGAGATGAGCTTTCAAAAATATTATTTACCATTCTTAAAACTACAAGAATCAAAAATTGATTATTGTTAATTGTTAACTGAAAAAATGTCTTCAATCTATATTCATATTCCTTTTTGCAAGCAGGCTTGCCATTATTGCGATTTTCATTTTTCTACATCTGTAAAGAAAAAAAGGGAATTGGTGTCAATGATCTCTAAAGAGATCTTGTTGAGAAAAGATGAGTTAGAGCAGCAGTTGGTGCAAACAATTTATTTGGGTGGTGGAACACCTTCCTTACTTTCTGAAGATGAATTGAAGGAAATATTCAAAACTATATATAACAATTTTGAGATTTCCAAAACTGTAGAAATTACCCTCGAGGCAAATCCTGATGATCTTACCGAAGAAAATTTAAAGATTTTACAGTCGGCTGGTATCAATAGGCTTAGTATAGGAGTACAATCTTTTTTTGAAGACGATCTTCAGCTTATGAATCGCGCTCATAATGCAACCGAAGCTTTAGAGTCTATAAAGTTAGCCAAGAAATATTTCGATAATATCTCAATTGATCTTATTTATGGGATTCCAGAGATGACCAATGAACGTTGGGAGAAGAATATCGAGATTGCTTTAGAACTTGAACTCCCGCATTTCTCCTGTTACGCTTTAACTGTAGAGCCTAACACAGCATTAAAGAAGTTTATAGATAAAGGAAAGATAAAACCGGTAGACGATGAGGTGGCAAGTGCACATTTTGATATCCTAATCAAAAAATTAAAGGAAGCCGGATTTATACATTATGAATTCTCCAATTTCGGGAAAATTGGATATTTCTCACAAAACAATACAGCTTACTGGATGGGAAAATCTTATTTAGGAGTTGGTCCGTCTGCTCATTCTTATAATGGAAAACAAAGAAGGTGGAACGTTAGTAATAATTCACTTTATATAAATGCTTTAAAAACTGATAAAATCCCTTCGCAACAAGAAGAACTTTCTACTGCGGATAGATATAATGAATATGTAATGACGCGTTTAAGAACTATGTGGGGGATATCTCTCGAAGAGGTGAAGCAAAGTTTTGGAGACAATTATTTGAACTACTTATTAGATCAGGCAGAATTTAATCTTGAAGAAGGCCTTTTAATCTTAGATAAGCAAACTATAAAAGTTACCTCGAAAGGAAAATTTTTAAGCGATGGTATTTCCAGTGATTTGTTTTATCTGGATTAGTATTTAAAAACATATTTCCATAATAAATTTTGATAGTATAAATTTAGCGTGCCCTAACTACATATAAAAGGCTCGAAATTCAGCGTTAAAAATTAAATGAAAACAAGCATACAGCATAACGGTAGAACTTTTCAAGTAGATCTATCTAAACCTTTAGATATTTCATTAAGTATTCGTGGAGACGATAAAAATCCTATTGCTTGGTATTTAAATCATCCTAAAATTCAACCGGTTATAGATGGAGATTTTGTGGGAAAGGTTACTCAAGGATCTTCTACAAATTTTAATAATATTCAGTTCAATCCGCATGGGCATGGAACGCATACCGAATGTGTAGGTCATATTACCCGAGAATTTTACAGCATTAATGATACTTTAAAAACCTTCTTTTTTACTTCCAGACTGATCTCTGTAGAACCAATTCTTATAGAGGGTGATCAGGTAATTACTTTAGAACAAATAGAGAAACATTTAAAAAAGGGAGAAGTGGAAGCAATTGTTATTAGAACCTTGCCAAATTACATCGAGAAACGCACTAAAAAGTACTCGCATACCAATTGGCCTTATTTAGCTGAAGCTGCCGCAAAATACCTTAAGGAGTGCGGAGTGAAGCATTTATTGATAGACCTGCCTTCTGTAGACAAGGAAAAAGATGAAGGGAAGCTTTTGGCTCATAAAGCTTTTTGGGACTGTCCAAAAAACACTCGTTTTGATGCTACTATTACAGAACTGATATATGTGCCAAATAAAATTGAAGATGGAGATTTTTTACTGAATCTTCAGATTGCATCGTTTGAAAATGACGCTACTCCAAGTAAGCCGGTTTTGTATAAAATGGAATAAAATTTAAAGGATGAAAATTCAGCTTAAAATAGAAGAATTAGCAATGATGCTATTGGGGGTTTTAGCCTTTTCTCAGCTTTCTTTTTCTTGGTGGTGGTTTCTTGTTTTTTTCTTTCTTCCCGATATTGGCATGATTGGATATCTAATAAATAACAAGATGGGAGCTGTTCTATATAATGTTTTTCATCATAAAGCAATTGCAATTTTTTTCTATTTAATAGGTTTTGCTCTTCAGAATGAAACGTTGCAATTAACTGGGATTATACTTTTCTCTCATTCATCTTTTGATAGAATGTTGGGCTATGGATTGAAGTATGAAAACGGCTTTAAATATACTCACTTAGGCGAGATAGGAAAATAAAAAAAGCCGCTTCAATAAGAAACGGCTTTTATATTTTATCTCTGAAGATCACTTCAGAAAGAAAAGTTTATCCAAGAGCAACTCTTTCAAAAGCAACAATGTTTAAATCGCTATCTACAGACTTA